>Ga0209292_1000504_pt1 | contig 50767 bp, 41 predicted proteins | sample GOMGulsemesocosm_2_FD_184634 | JGI IMG/M metagenome (GOLD analysis project Ga0209292, IMG submission 184634) | Methane-oxidizing microbial communities from mesocosms in the Gulf of Mexico - GOM9C Gulf of Mexico (SPAdes) (version 2) | ecosystem: Environmental > Aquatic > Marine > Cold seeps... | reverse complement strand
ATATTTTGAAGCATTACAATATACGGCGCGGCCATAGTTATAATAACTACTTGTCACCGACTGCGGCTGAAGCTGTCGGTTAAATAAAAAACCTATTGGGCTGTACAGAATTACTTGACCACTTCAGTGGTAGCAGCAATGAGCGTAATGCGAAATTTGACTGTGACCCAGCTTGGGATGAGATGATACTTTCTGAGTTCGCGGAAAAATAAATAATAGGCTGGGGGTCTAGTAAAAAACTCTGTGAAAAAGCGACAAGGATGTTGCTAGCCGAGAGTATTTGGGTCTAGGAGTTGCTCTTTTTATTATAATAGCCTTGTTGGAAATTCTTAATATAAGCATCGTATTGTCCGCTGCTTTTGAACTTCTTTAAGGCTTTATTAAATAACAAGGAGAGGGCTTTACTCCCCTTTATTGATTTGGGGAATAAAACGAAGCTTGAATTATTTAAATAAGGTTTCGGATGGTAGGTTATTGTTTCTTGTTCGTCGGCAGAAAAATATTTTTTCAGCATTGAATGACCGACATTTACCTCAAATGGAAACAGATCAATGCGATTATGAATAAGTTTATTGAAGTTTTGCTGGGGGCGAATGACTCGGTCAATTATGATTTTTTCTTGCGAAAGTGCTTCGTCGAGTTCAGGGCCATAGCTGGAGGCGTTAATTCCTCCGATCTTGAAAGGCTTAAGATCATTGATTGACTTCCAGTCGAATTGACGTTCTTTGAGATGAAAAAATACAAACTGTTCAGTGAGCACTGAATCGCTGTATATAAAATCAATCTCTCTTTCTTTCTTATGCATCCATACTGCGGTAACAGGGAATAATCCTTTGGCGGTATCGTTATAAGCTCTAGACCAAGGCAAAAACTGCATAGAAGCCTGTATGCCGAGATCAGCAAAAATATCGGTAATAATATGTGAAATAACACCATTGTGTTTTTGGTCTTGTGAAATGTAAGGTGGCCAATCACCGGTAGTTACTATGATGTTTTCTTGAGCTTGAATGGCAGTAACGAATGTCAGTGAAAGCAACGATATTGATAGGTGAAGTATTAACTTGGATAAACTTATCATTTATAAACGCCTAAAAAATCATTGGAGATAGCACGAACTAGTTAATATTATGTCTGGAGTGCAGGGTAATCAAACCTGTAAGGATGCAATTGAAAACTCTATTATCTAGCGTCATTTATAGCTTATTGGAATAAACGGGAGCTGCCAATCGAGTTGGGTTTCAGTCGTGCTGTTGCTTTCAAATGTCTAATTGGTAACACCAATATTCTATTTTTGTAGTATTGGTCGAATGTGTAGAGGGAAATACTCTAATCGTGAGCTTGTATCGGAGAATCTCTGTATTAATAATTGTGCTTCCCCCCCTATACTGCTTTAATCTGACTCAAGTACAAATAATGTACGGACTTAATAATAAAAATAAAACCACTGTCAGGTATCAATATGAATTATCCATTTGTTAAATCAATAGGATCAAAAGCCTTGTTGGGGCTTTTTTCCGGCTTAATCGGGTTCTCTCAAATCTCTGTCGCACATAATGATGCTGCTTACAGTCATGATTATCGCGCCGTTGCCTCTAACTCTGCCTGGATGGCGGGTGTTGATGGTAATAAACGAGTCAGTGAATTATCGATTCCAGGTACCCACGATACGATGTCTATTCGTGCTGGTGATGCTTGGCAGAACCAAACTATGACGCTAGCACAGCAGCTAGAATCTGGTGTTCGTGTTTTTGATATGCGTACTCGTCATATTAATAATGGCTTTCGTATGCATCATGGCATTATTGCCCAAGATACTTACTTTAATGATGTGTTGAATGACATTGATAGTTTCTTAGCGGCGAATCCTTCGGAAACCGTTTTATTCCGTTTACGTTCTGAACATACCTCAGAAAACAACTCTGAAACTTATACTCAAACTCTAAATAAATATTTAGCGGCGAAAGGCGCTAAGCGCTGGGTACCGACTAATTCAAACCCAACATTGAATGAAATTCGTGGCAAGTTTGTGATCTTACAAGAGTTCTCAGGTTATGCCCCTGATGGCAAAGCTTATGGACTTTCTTATGGTGCGATTGATAAGCAAGACGATTATGCGATGTCAACGAACTGGGCTCTGTATGACAAGTGGACGGCGGTTAAAAACCATTTGAACAAGTCTAAAAATGGCAATCGTAGTACGATTTACATGAACTATTTGAGTGGGGCGAATGGTTCGTTCCCTTACTTTGTTGTAAGTGGACATTCTAGCCCAGGTACTTCAGCACCGCGTTTGGCGACGGGCCTTACGACGCCAGGTTGGAACAGTTCTTACCCAGACTTCCCACGCGTTAGCTGTTTTATCGGAATTTGTACTATTGCATTCGAAGGCACTAATACGCTAACGGCAAACTACATCGCTAATTCAGCCTACAATTCAGGTGTTGCCGGTATGGTGATGACGGATTTCCCAGGTAAAGGTTTTATTGAAAATATCATTCGTTTAAACAACGTTGCTGATTATCGTGAGCTACGTGATGCACGTACTGGTAAGTGTTTAGATTTTGAAGGTGTCACACCTTCTAACGGCAAGAAGGCATTATTATGGGATTGCGCAAATGTTGCTTGGCAGAAGTGGTCTTATGATGCGAGCACGGGCCTATTACGTAATAAGGCTAACCCGGCTTACTGCCTAGATAATATGGGTCAGCCATATTCTGGCGGTGGTATTCATATGTGGCAGTGTAATGCGTCTAATGTAAACCAGCAGTGGAATTTTGTTGGCAATAACTTACGTCCTAAAGCAAATGGCTATATCTCCGTCGATGCTTATGGTCGTGATAACGGTTCTAAAGTAGGGCTTTGGTCGAATCATGGTGGATCGAACCAACAGTGGAATTGGGGAAACTAGTTAGCCTTAAAATTAATCGGTAAGTCATCGATTAATGTCATCTTTGGACAATGATTTTATTATAATGGGACGATAGTATTGATTTGCAATGCTGTCGTCCTCGCCGCAGGAAGCATCCGAGGCGCATAAATAAAAATAATAACGTTATTAAACGAGATGCAAAACATGATTAAGAATCCCACCAAGCTTATTTTTGCGGCAGGCGTATTGTTAATGTCTGCGGCAACCTGGGCCGAAAGCTATATTTACCTAACCAATAATACCCTTCAAACCCTAGATCTAACCATCAATCAACGTGGTTCCTCGTTGGTAAAAGGTGAGCACTGGAAGCAGCATGCTACTTCAGTTCCTCCATTAGGCACTGTTCGTTATTTAGAAACCAATCGAGATACGGGAATAAAGTGGGGCAAAGACTATTACTTTGATACCACGGTGACGGCGGAAGATGGCAGCACCGCAATGCTACAACAGAAGCTAACGGGCACTTGGAATTTTAGTGAAATCTGGCACGGTACTCAACAATCCCCTTGGTATGACGATCGTAATATTCATTCAGTAAAGCAAAGCTTTGCGGGTATCGATTCGACGATTGCTTTTAAAGCCGAAAGTGCTCGGGTGAATGGTGATGATTATTATTATGTAATCCATCCAAAAGAAGAAACGGTTACTCGCGGCTTAAATAATAACTTCAATGTATTGGCGTATAACGTTTGGGCGTTATTACCGGGCTTGGTTTCTAAAAGTGTCAGTGAGCGTTTGAATTTATTGAAAGATAAATTGAATGGTTATGATGCCATTGTCTTTTCTGAACTGTTTGATAATAGCCGTCGCAGTACTTTCTTGAATGCCCTGAAAACAGAATATCCTTATCAGACTCGCGTTGTCGATCGTTCGGGTTCTATTGAGGATGGTGGTGTTTTAATTGTTAGCCGTTATCCGATTGAAGCTGAATCTCAAATAGCTTTCTCTGATTGCGATGCAGAAGACTGTATGTCGGCGAAGGGTGTAATCTACGCGAAAATTAATAAGGGCGGAAACCCTTACCATGTTTTTGGTAGTCATACGCAGGCTTGGAATGCTGAGAAAAACCAGGCGACACGTTTAAACCAATTCCAGCAAATACGTGATTTTATTGATGGTCGCTCGATCAGTACCAGTGAGCCGGTGATCATTGCGGGTGATTTAAACGTCGACAAAATTAACTTTCCGCAAGAATACAATACCATGTTGAATGTATTGAATGCTGAAGAAGCCCCTCGTCATGGCGGTTATGCGTCTTCGTATAATGGCAACGTGAATGCATGGACAGATGGCGCACCTGAAGATCTAGACTATGTTCTATATTCTACGGCTCACTTACAGCCGACTTCTTCGAACTCTAAAGTATTAACGCCACGAAGTATTCATGCCGATGTTTTTACTAAGTATGATTTGTCTGACCATTTTGCTGTTGCTGGTAATTTAACCTTTGATACCCCAGAAGGCGAAGTAGACGTTTCTTTGGTTTATAAAGAGTTGCGTGATGGACGTTCTAATAAGTGTTTAGACTTTGAAGGGGCTAGTCCTTCAAATGGCAAGCAAGCCTTGTTATGGGATTGTGCGAATGTGGCTTGGCAAAAGTGGGCTCATGATCAAGCGACGGGGCTATTACGTAATAAAGCCAATCCTGATTATTGCCTAGATAATATGGGGCAGCCTTATTCCGGTGGTGGCATTCATATGTGGCAATGTGATGAAAATAATATAAATCAGCAGTGGGATTTTGTCGGCGACCAGTTAGTTCCGCGTTCTAATACTGCAATCGCTGTTGATGCTTATGGTTCAGATAATGGATCTCAAGTTGCTCTTTGGGCGACACATAGCGGTGCTAACCAGAAATGGACTTGGGGTAATCAATAAAGTAACAAGTGAAATATGTCGTAGGGAGGCATTAAATTGTCACCTTGCGACAATGTGATAGAAAAGAGGTTGGGGTATTTTAGGGGATAAAATACCACCTCACCGCAGGATGCACTCGGGGTATGTTAAATAACAAATAATAAAAATAACACCTAAAAACGAGATGCAAACATGCAAAAACTTATTTCTAAGCGAGCTTCAATGAAAGCTTCTAAGCTTGCCAGTACGGCGGCTTCTGTTCTATTGAGTACTGCTGCGGTATTAACCAGTGCCAGTGCTTGGTCCGAAAGCTATATCTATTTAACGAATAATACCGATCAAACCCTCGATCTAACCATCAATCAGCGCGGCTCCTCATTAACTAAAGGTGATCATTGGAAACAGCATGCTTCCTCTGTCCCTCCCTACGGTACTGTACGTTATTTAGAGACCAATCGTGATAGTGGCATTAAGTGGGGCAAGGATTATTATTTTGATACCACGGTAACCGCTGAAGATGGCAGCACGGCGATGTTGCAGCAGAAACTAACAGGTACTTGGAATTTTAGTGATATCTGGCACGGTACGCAGCAATCTTCTTGGTATGATGACCGCAATATCCATTCTGTGACTCAAGACTTTGTTGGCGCTAGCAGTACGATTGCCTTTAAAGCAGAAGCCGCTCGCGCCAATGGCGACGATTATTATTATGTGATTCAGCCGCAAGAAGAAACGGTTACTCGTGGCTTAAATAATAACTTAAATGTATTGGCTTATAATGTTTGGGCTTTGTTGCCAGGAATCGTATCCAAAGACGTAAGTGAGCGTCTAAATTTACTGAAAGATAAGCTAAACGGCTACGATGCCATCGTATTCTCTGAACTGTTTGATAATAGCCGTCGTGAAACTTTCCTAAATGCTCTTAAAACTGAATATCCTTATCAAACGTCAGTGGTTGATCGTTCTGGCTCTATCGAAGACGGCGGTGTATTAATCGTTAGTCGTTATCCCATTGATTCAGAATCTCAGATTGCTTTTAACGCCTGTGATGCAGAAGATTGTATGTCAGCAAAAGGGGTAATCTACGCCAAGATCAATAAAGGCGGAAATCCATACCATATCTTTGGCAGCCATACTCAAGCTTGGACGTCTGCAGAAAATCAGGCAACTCGCCTGAGTCAGTTCCAGCAAATGCGTGACTTCATTGATAGCCGCAACATCAGCACCAGCGAGCCGGTAATCATTGCGGGGGATTTGAATGTTGATAAAGAAGATTTCCCACAAGAATACAATACGATGTTGAGTGTATTAAATGCCGAAGAAGTGCCTCGTAACGGCGGTTATAAATATACTGCCGATGGTCGCATAAATAACTGGACTGATGGTGATCCTGAAATTCTGGATTATGTACTATATTCTACCGCTCACTTAGCGCCAGTTTCTTCATCTGCTAAGGTTTTGGTTCCTCGCAGTATTCATGCGGATGTATTTACTAAGTATGATCTGTCTGATCACTTTCCTATTGCTGGTAACCTGACGTTTGATACTGCAGCAGGTTCTACTGAGCCAGCGCCTTTTACCGGTACTATCAATGGAAACTGGAGTAATTCTGGTGGCCGTGATCGTTCATCGAGCAATAACCCAAGCTACATTCTGACGGTTGCCGAAGGTTCTAATGTGACTATCGACTTGATGTCCAGCATCGATACCTATTTGTATGTTGAAGAAATCACAACTAACTGGCAATCGGATAATGATGATGGCGGCGACGGTTATAACTCGCGCCTAAACTTTGATACTTATTCGGGTACTGGGGTGGATTATTACAAGATCACTGCCGCGACTTATTCAAGTGGCCAGTCTGGTGGTTTTACTTTGAAAGCGAGTACGGGAATTAGTTTCGTTGCGGAAAGCGAATTTCCAGGCGTGAAGTAACTTTTGTATTCACTCTTATAATCACTTTTATAATAACGCTTTCATTTGATACTTTATTCTTCAATCATTAAAAACGGCGTTACATAACGTGGCGCCAATGAACAATAAAGTGTCATGAAAGAGAATTGAAAAACGCTATTTGAGATGCGTTAATAGCTATGTTGATTAATGCTTGGATCCCGGTTAATCAATCTGTCTTTACACCTAATCTTTAGTATCTAGAATTTTGGTGTCTCATACGTTTTTGTTTTGCGTATTAAGGCTTGTCTTGAACCCGCAAGCCTCTTTTTATTCCTTTATTTACTTCTTAATACCTTTCATTATTTTTACTGAAAAATACTATAAACGTCGACTAAAGCGTGTTCGATATTCTGTGGGTGTTACTCCCGTTTTCTTTTTAAATAAACGTCGGAAAGAACTGGCGTCTTCATAGCCTATTTTGTTCATTACGGTATCGACGTTGAAATCACTTTCTTCTAGCATTTTTCTAGCTCGTTCAATACGAACCGATTGCAGATACGTATTGGGTGGCATGTCTAAGGCTTTATTAAAGCGGCGAATGAGCGTTCGTTGAGAGACGTTATACTGTTCTGCCAAAACGTCGATGCTTAACGAAACCGTACAGTCCTGCTCAATTTGAGCTTGAATTTGGTGTACTAAATCATCCTGATGAGGTTTAGCGATTAACATCAGTGAATACGACAGCTGGCTATCGCGACGATAATCAATGACAAACGCTTTGGCTGTTTGCATGGCGGTTTCAAAATCGACGCAGCGTTCAATAATATGCAAGCCTAAATCAAACCAAGCAATGCCTCCACCCGCACAAAAAATATTGCCATCACGGGTTATCAGTTGTTCGGCCTGTATCTTAACGAGCGGGAAACGCTGCTTAAATTCAGCTTCAAAACCCCAGTGGGTCGTCGCTGACTTGCCATCTAAAATACCGGCTTCTGCTAAAAAGAAATTTCCTGTGCAATTTCCGGCGATGGTCCAGCCTGCGATGTGTGCTTTACGTAATAATTGGATTAATTCAGGGTTGTTGTCGAGTGCTTGCTGAATCGGTCCGCCGATAGTGGGAACAATTAATATATTGGATTCTGCAGCCGTTGTGGAGACATTAGAGCTCAAGGCATTTTCTAAATCGGTGAAACTATAATGGGCCGTAAGTTGTAAGCCGTTTATACATTGAACGTTATTCCCTTGCGCACTGGCGAGGCGAACATTAAATGCCACTGCCGTCTCTTGCTGCTGAATACGATTCCAGGTAACACCGGCTAAGGCAAAAAGATCAACGACGCCGGTAATGGCGGATGCGAGAGCATGATCAAACCCTAGGACGTATATGTTTATCATTATTGGTGCTTACCGTGAGTAGTGATGTTTGCCGTGGCTAGTGTTCGAAATTTGTTGAGGGTGGCACTATTGACCCTAAATGTGTCTATATTGACAATTCAAAGTTATCTTGGCAAGTCGGATACTAGAACCTAGATTTACTTTTAAGGTGATTATTGTGTCGAACTTAATTAATGCGAAAGATTTAGAATTTTTATTGTATGACGTTTTTCAAGCACAGCAGCTGACTGAACTGCCTTTTTATCAAGACCATGATAAGGGAACCTTCGATGGCGTTATCGCCACTGCAGAAAAAATTGCCACCGAATATTTTTTACCCCATAACGCCAAAGCCGATGCCAATGAGCCTCAGTTTGATGGCAAAACCGTGACGACCATCGATGAAGTCAAGGTTGCTTGGCAGCACTATTCACAATCAGGCTTATTAGCCGCCCGTCATAGCTATGATGATGGTGGTATGCAATTACCTGCCATTATTAATACGGCCTGTGTGAGCTATTTTATGTCGGCCAATCCGTCGACATCAGGCTATCCATTTTTAACCAGTGCTGCGGCGAATCTCATTAATGCTTTTGCAGCACCCGAACACAAACAGCGTTATTTGCCGCCTATGTTTGATGGCCGTTTCTCCGGCACGATGGCGATGACGGAACCCGATGTCGGTTCTTCTTTAGGGGATTTAACCACTAAGGCCGTGCCGCAAGACGATGGCAGTTATCGAGTCAAAGGCCAGAAGATGTTTATTTCTGGCGGTGATCAGGACATCACAGAAAACATTGTTCATCTGGTTCTGGCTAGAATCGAAGGCGCACCTAAAGGGGCGAAGGGCATTTCATTATTCATCGTGCCGAAGATATTAACGGCAGAAGACGGCACATTAGGTGAAGCTAACGATGTGAAGCTGGTGGGGCTGTTGCATAAAATGGGCTATCGCGGCACCACGAGTACCGTATTGCAGTTTGGCGAAAACGATCAGTGCCAAGGGTTTCTGATTGGTGAAGCGAACCATGGCTTAAAGTACATGTTCAAAATGATGAATGAAGCGCGTATTGGTGTCGGTACTGGCGCAGCGATGATTGGTTATCGCGGATATTTGGAATCATTAGATTACGCTAAAAACCGTCCGCAGGGCCGATCGGTTGCGAGTAAAGATCCGAACAGTAAGCCGTTAAATATCATCGAACATACCGATGTTAAGCGCATGCTATTAGCGCAGAAGTGTTTTGTCGAAGGATCTCTGGCCTTGTGCTTATTAGCCGCGCGTTTAGTGGATGAATCGGAAGTCGGTGGTGATGTTGATAGTGGTTTGTTATTGGATCTTCTAACACCAGTGGTTAAATCTTTCCCTTCTTATTACGGCCCTAAGGCCAATGATCTTGCGATTCAGGTATTAGCTGGAGCAGGCTATACCAAGGATTATCCGGTTGAGCAGTGCTATCGCGATAACCGTTTGAATCCGATTCATGAAGGGACTCATGGTATTCAATCTTTGGATTTATTAGGGCGTAAGTTGTGGCTACATAACGGCAAAGGCCAGCAGTTATTATTGCAAAGAATTCAGAAAACACTGACGTCTGCCAAGCCGAAGCAACCGTTAGCAGAACTCGTTTCTGAATATCAAAAATTCCTTGATCTGTTTATTAAAACCACGATGACTCTAGGCGGCGCCTTGCAAAAAGGTGAGGTTGAAAAAGGCTTAGCCAACTCGGCCGTTTACCTGGATATGATGGGCAAAATGGTCGTTGCTTGGTTGTGGATTGAAATGGCCGATAAAGCACTCGATCGCTTTGCTGGTTCGGATTCAGATGAAGATCAAAAGTTTTTGGCCGGGAAATTACAAGCCGCTCAATATTTCATTCGTTGGGAATTACCTAAAGTTCAGCATCAAGCGAACTTGCTGCAAGGATTCGATGAGACTTGTATGTCGATGCAAGCCGATTGGTTTTGATCGTGCAATAGATAAATAATATGTAACTATTCAGGTTGTTCAAATCAAGACAGAATAAGATCCATTATTGGGTGTTTGTGGAGCAAATATGCGAGGCAGGGAGCGTAGCGGCGTGAAAACCTGCAACGACTGACCGAACTAAGGCTACAGGGAGCGTATTTACGCCGTTTTGTGGAATAAATACCCAATCAGGGATCGTTTTTAAAACCTGCGGAATAGTTACGATAGAATTTAATAATTATGTCGTTACAGAAATATGGATACCGCTATGAGTGAAAAGTTAATTGTAGAAGTCAGTGATCACATTATGACGATCACCTTCAATCGCCCAGAAATGTATAACCCGCTTGATCCAGAAAGCTATTTTCTATTAGCGCAAGCGATGTATCGTTTGCAACATGATGATGAGTTGCGAGTCGCGGTGGTACAGGCCAATGGTAAGCATTTTAGTTCAGGATTGGAGTTAGATAAGTGGGCGCCTATTTTTGCCAATGGTGAATACCCTGAATTGCCACCAGAGCATTTGGATCCTTACGGTAATAAAGGAGAAGTATTAACCAAGCCGGTGATTATGGCCGTGCAGGGTATCTGTTATACCTCAGGCTTGGAGTTGTTGCTGAATACGGATATTCGTATCGCGACGCCAGAAGCGCGCTTTGCTCAACTAGAGGTCCAGCGTGGCATTTATCCTTGTGGTGGCGGTACGGTGCGCTTACCGCGAGAAATTGGTTGGAGTAATGCTCAGCGTTACATATTGACCGGTGATGAGTTCACTGCGCAGCAGGCGTTAGGCTGGGGCATGGTGCAGGAATTGGTTGAGAAAGATCAGTTGCATGAGCATGCGCGCTCTATTGCTAAGAAAATCGCGAAAGCGGCGCCGTTAGGCGTACAGGCTGCGTTGCGCTCAGCAAAAACCTGTCGAATTCACGGTCAGGAAGCCGCATTGAAGACCTTATTCGCAGATTTGCCTAAGGTGATGAAGAGTGACGATGCCAAAGAAGGCATCGCTTCGTTCTTACAGCGACGAGAAGCCAAATTCACTGGCCGCTAAGTATTCATCCTTTGCTCTGTTAAGTTGTCTAATCGTTCTCTAACGCCCATTAATGTTGATTAAATATGGATTAGAGAGCGGTTTTGTTAGCGTTAAAGTGGCTCTCGCCAATATAAGATCTAAAGCACCGAGGAAGGAAAGTCTTATTGAATTATGTGTATTTTGCCGTCTATTAGATTGCTCATTCTAGGTATGACAGCCAGACTTAGCTGAGAAATTGATCTGGAACAGTATTTAATTTGGAGGAACAGATGTTCGCTGAATTAAAATCGGTTATCATGTGCCTAGGATTTACATGCTGTTATGATGGATGATGATTTTTTAAGAGTTTCTAATAGTTAGGTTGTTTATGAATCGTAATAATACAGAACAAAAGCCACCCATTAATTGGGTGCCTGTGATTATGTTTTCGATCAGTACTCTAGGTTTATTGACCTTGGTGCCTTGGTACGGATTTCAATATGGTTACAATACCTCCGCGATCGTCGCTTTTATAGCCATGACTTGGTTGACGGGCATGTCTATCACCGGCGGTTATCATAGACTGTGGTCTCACAATGCTTATGAAGCCCATCCTGTTTTACGTGTCTGGTACGCCTTATGGGGCGCTGCTGCGATGCAAAACACTATTTTAGATTGGTGCTCTGGTCATCGAGTCCATCACAGACACTGTGATGATATCGATCTAGACCCTTATTCCGCTAAGCGTGGTTTATGGTTCTCTCACATGGGTTGGATGCTACGTAAATACCCCAGTGGCGTGGTTAACTTTGATAACGTTAAGAACCTGATGAATGATCCTATTGTGATGTGGCAGTACAAGTACTACATGCCAATTACGCTAAGCATGAACTTTGGTATTCCGATTGCTCTAGGATTAATTTTTAGTGATGTATGGGGAATGTTCTTATTAGCCGGGGTTGCTCGCTTGGTTGTTGCACATCATATTACGTTTTTCATCAACTCGATTGCTCATAAATGGGGCTCTCAGCCTTATACCGATGAGAATACGGCTCGTGATAATACCTTTTTTGCCTTCTTAACTCATGGTGAGGGCTATCATAATTATCACCACATTTTCCAAACAGATTACCGTAATGGTATTCGTTGGTTCCATTGGGATCCAACCAAATGGTTTATCAAAGCGTGCTCTTGGGTTGGATTGACTAAAAATTTGAAGAAAGTGCCTGATTTCAAAATTCAGCGTGCGAAAGTAAAAATGCAATTTAAGCGTGCTAACGAACAGCTTGCTAAAGCCACGAGCACGGATCAGTTCTCAGAGAATATTGAACAGTGGAAACTGACTCTCGAAAAAGAGTATGACGATTTTAAGGTTCTATTGAATGAATGGACAGAACTACAAGCAGGTAAATATCAGGATACGTATAAATCGTTGCAAGAAAAATGGCAGGGCGCTTCGATACATGTTCGATTCGAAGAGATTGAAAAAGGATTAAGACTGCAGAACGTACGCTTGCAGCAGTTTAATGCTCAGTTCTCATTTGCGAAAGTGTAACTGTAACGGCTCCTCAACAGTAACTTCATACAAACCTCTCAAAAAAGCAGCGATCAGAACCTCAAAATGAGGTTCTGATCGCTCAGTTTCCCCCTTTTTCTATATCGCCTCGCTGCTGCCGCTTAAAATATAACTCAGCAAACTTCTGCTTTAATAATTACCAATTTATGTCGACTTAATGCTATTAAAATTGCAGTATCTAGCAGCATTTAATAAATAAGGATAATGGTGTGAAAGTATCTTATAAGGCAGCCTTGATGTCAGGATTTGTATTCCCAGGCGCTGGCTATGTGACATTGAAAATGCCCAAACGCGCGGCGGTGACAATTATTGCTGCGGGTGTGTGTCTATATGGGTTGATACAAATAACGATGATGAAGACTTATGCCTTGATGGATAGGTTGATTGCGGGCGATGTTGCTCCTGATATGGTATCAATGTTGAAAGCGTTACAAGATACCTCTGCTATGTCTATGGGTTGGCAAGACTATGCAGGTTATGGCTTCATGATTTGCTGGGGGCTGAGTGTATTTGATGCCATTAGGCTAGCCAAGAAAGTATAACCCTGCTCACCTGTCAGTAGTGTCGCTATTGCTCTTAGATCGGCTATACCTAAAGAAGGTTGAAGACAGGTTGAAGGTATATGAGTTTTTTCTTTATCACGATTAGGTCAATTCGCAGAATGATTTTCATGTTGGCATTGTTTTTAGTCAACTCTGTTTACGCTGCAGAAACTCAACCCGCTAGCCGCTCGATTACTGATAATAAATTGACGATAGTGCGAGGAATTGGTAATTACCCACCGTTAGAAATGATTAAAAATGGCCGACTTACCGGATTACACATCGACATGATCAGGCATGTTGCCTATCAGCTGGGTATTGATCTTGAGTTTGTATCCCTTCCTTGGGGGCGAGCGATAAAATATTTGTCCTCAGGTAAAGCAGATGCAATTTCATATTTTGGTTACACCAAGGAACGAGAACAATTTGCGTATTTTCATAAAGATAATATTTTGTCGAATACACGCTGGGTTTTTCTCGCGCTAGAAGAAAGGCAGCATGAATTCACATTTGATCGGACCCTTTTGGGGCTTGAAAATTTAATTATTGGTGTGCAGCACGGCTATAGTCATGGTAAATATTTTGATGACATGAAGCATTTAAAACGCGATGTGGTGCTGAATGAATTTGACCTTGAATTGATGTTGAAAAGAAAACGTCATGACTTGTCTATGATGAGCTATCAAGAATTTTTGGGGTTCAAAGCGCGTGGTGACTTTAAAGGTATCGTTGCTTTATCGCCAGCCATTGATACTGATCCTCAATACATCGCATTTTCACGGGCTAATAGTGATGAAGAATCATTGAAAAATCTATCTGAACTGTTTGCGAAAGAACTTAAGCATTTTAAAAATAGTGAGGATTATGTGGAATTATTAGAAAAATACGATTTTTACAGCTATAAATGACATGATTTAAAGCTGGTTTGCTTTTCTAAACTTCCCTTGGTAATTGAAAATTCTCTCTTTGATCCGCCAATAATATTTTTGCTTTCGCGCCACGACAAAATCGGGTGTCGGGAAGTAGTCAGAAATGGCAAGTGCTTGCGGGATGTCCTTAATGACAATATCTTTAGTGGTCGATAAATTGATTTTTAAGCGTTGAGAGAAGAGTTGATTGAACTTTTGTACTTGACTAGGTTTGGTGAAATCAAAAGATTCACTGAGCTCGCTGCCCCCTTCATCGTGATAAATAACCTGTAACTTGCCATCTTTCTCTATCAGACTCGTGCCCGCGCAGCGTAAGACTTTGGCATCCTTGAGTTGCAAAGCTTTCTTTAGCATATCATCTGGATCTACCAGCACTTCTAAGCAGTGTAAGCACTTTCGGGCGGCAATATCATTTTCTTGACCGCAGTGGGGGCATTCTTTAAATACGAAGCGGTAGTCGCATTGTAGGCCTTCTATTAACGCTTGGCAGCGACGGCCGTAGTGCTCGACTAAGTCACCATCATCATCACAGATTCCCCAGAAGATATTAGGGTGTTCGCAACTAGGGCACAGGACTTGTACTGGCTGTGATTGGCTATTAGGCTTTTTCTCCCCCACTTCTGGCTGATAAAGGTCAAAGTCATTTCCCGTGTAATCAATAATTAAACAATCTTTTTTACCTTCAAAAAGACGTAAGCCGCGGCCAATGATTTGCTGATACAAGCTTACAGATTGTGTCGGTCGTAATATCGCAATCATATCAACGTGCGGTGCATCAAAGCCCGTGGTTAACACGGAGACATTCACCAGGAACTTTATGTCCTGTTGCTTGAATTGCTGAATTAATTGATCACGTTCATTGCTTTCGGTAGCCCCGGTTATCAATGCGGACTCTGCAGCAGGAAGATAGTTTTTAATTTCCTCGGCATGTTCCACTGTGGCTGCAAAAATCATGACACCTAATCGTTTTTCGGCCAGCTCGATGACTTGTTCAATAATACCTTGGGTTACTCGGTGGTTTTTATCTAATAATAGGTTGATATCACTTTGCTTATATTCACCGCTTTTATTTTCTTGCAGGCTGCTAAAGTCATATTGCTCGATTGTCGCATCAACCAGCTTAGGTTCCGTTAAATATTGCTGCTTAATTAGATAGCGTAAGGGCAATTCATAGATGCAGTGTTCAAACGGTCTAGGATCTTCACTGCGCATAATGCCGCGATAATGTTTACGATAGATCCATCCCATGCCAAGGCGATAGGGGGTTGCTGTTAGCCCTAATAATTTCACCTCGGGGTTTGTTTTTTGTAAATGATTAATTACTTGCTGGTATTGGTTACTGCTTTCTTCGCTCTTATCATCACTCTTTTTATCGTTCTCCCGTTCATTATCTTTATCGATCTTCTTCTCGATTTCTTTTTCCTTATTGGTCGCTATATTGACCCGATGGCATTCATCGATGATGATTAAGGAGTAGTGCTGGTTAAAGTCAGAAAGATTTCTTGCCGCAGATTGAATGCTGGCAAAAGTTATTTGCTTATCATTGTTCTTTTGTTTTAGGCCTGCAGAGTAGATGTCGGCCAATAGGCCGAAGCTTTCATACTTTTGATGGTTTTGCTCAACCAGCTCTTTGACGTGAGTTAAGACCAGTATTTTACCGTTCGCGAGGCGAGCAAGCTCAGCAATAACCAAGCTTTTTCCTGAGCCAGTTGGCAAAACAATAACCGCTGATTCATTGCTTTTTCGGAAGTGTTTAAGGGTCGCCGAGACAGCATCAGTTTGATAATCTCGGAGTTGGAAGCTCGCCACAGTTAAAATAGAACCTTATAGTCAATATCTTTGGCTCATGCTACTGCGTGGAATAAAATATGTCATTAGTTTAAATGATAATTGTCGTCATTCTTTACTTTGATAGACAGTCGTTTTATTGCGACCATTATTTTTGGCATGGGTGAGCGCTTTTTCCGAAGCTTCTAGCCAAATAGCAGGTTTTTCAAACTTTTTTGAATATTCTGCGATGCCAGCACTGATGGTAAACTGAATTTCATGCGCTTCGATATTAACGACCATACTAGCCACTTTTTTTCGTAAGCGTTCAGTGAAGTTGGTTGCCGCAGTCGCATCTGTATCGACTAATAGAATTGAGAATTCCTCTCCGCTATAGCGCCCGCAAACATCGGTTTCCCTAGCCGTTTGTCTGACTATGGAGGCGAGGGTTCTAATAACTTCATCACCTGCTTGATGACCATGTTTGTTATTGATGGCTTTGAAGTTGTCAATGTCAAACATCACTAGGCTACAAGGCGACGACGTTCTAATGCAGCGTTTGTGTTCGCGCTTGAATTCCTTCTCCCAAAATTCGCGGTTAAGCAATTCCGTTAAATTATCTATCTGGCTTAAGTACGCCAAATGCCCATTGGCATTGGTTAAGTCTTTTTGATTGACGGCGATATCGGTCACATCATAGATGATTAAACAGATGTGGTTAACACTGCCATCAATAGATTCCAGCGGCATGATACTGCTGTTTTGGTACATGGTTGAAGAACGTCCGGTAATCGGGCGTGAGTTTTTAAATTTAAATAAGTAGGGGCGTTGTTCCCAAATGGTGAAGGTACGGGTTTTCAATTCGAATACAGGCTCTGCTTTTTGGCGAAACCAAGTCTCGGGGATATCGCTAAAGGATTCAAACAACGGTTTGTCATGAACATCATCGGGACATAAGCCACTATGGTTCTCCATGAAGCTATTCCAAAGCTGGATTTTATAATCACGATCTAAAATTACTAGGCCAACATCAATACTTTGAAGTACATCCATTAACCAGTGCATTTCACCAAATTCAGCGCCAGGTTTTGTCATACGAGAATGAATACCTTAATCTAATAAATAGTCTATTTGTTGATTGATTTTTGCGACAGAATCTTCAGTGAACAGAAGTAATAAATCACAACTTATATTCACATCTTCAATCTCATAGTGAATTTCTATTGCTAGGGTTTGAGACCATTGATGATTGCCCGATTTTACTAGATCATCTACGTGACAATGCTGGCCTAAAACAACAGGGTGGCATTGATTAAATGACACCTCAATCTGCTCGCCGATACCATGAATACAAGCACCAATAAGAACGGAGCTGACATCCATTAATAGTTCTAGTTCACCGTGTCGATCTAGTGGACCTTTATAATTCATCAGTTGAGCAAGGTCTGAAAAGCTGGCGTCGTTAAAGACTAATAAAGCCTCACCCGCAATGCCAGAGCCAATAAAACCTTGGCATACCGCAGAGACATTATCGCTGACGGTGGTGCCTGCTAGAGCCATATGGAGTTCACTGGCGCTGATCATGTTAACTTTTGGAATAGGTAAAATAACGTATACATTTAAAAGTCGTGCAAGCCGATCAGCCGCTTGCCCCATGGCAACGTTGGTTATCTCTTGATAACAGTCTCTTTGATCTTCAGTTAAACTCATCGTCATAGCGTAGGCTCCCATATTAAACCTCTGACAAAATGCCGAATTCAGTGAGAATTTCAGTGGCTTTTTTTACGTCGATTGGTTTTTTTATGAAGGCCATAGCACCTAATTTTTTAACCCGTTCTTGGGCATCAGGCTGAATGTCACCAGAGACAACGATCACCATCGCCGGTAAATCCTCTTTACGGATCGCTTCTAGAACCCCATAACCATCCATTTCAGGCATGGTTAGGTCAAGAAAGACGACTTCGCCTTTGCCTTGCCGAATAGCATCAAGCCCCTCTAAGCCGTTACCTGCAAAGGTTAGGTCAATATCCCAACCTTCGGGTAGCGCGCGTTTCATTTGTTTGCGAGCGAAGCTTGAATCGTCACAAATAAGAACAGGTAGTGCCATGGTATAGAGTCACCAAATTTTGTATTACCTTAAGTAATAGTCGGGAAACCTTGATATCTCAAGGCACTGAGGCAATAGAATAGGAAATAGTCTTTAGGGATTTCATTGCTTGATAGGCAGCCCCTTTACTGTGTTGTAAGCGTTCAATAGGGCTGAATGACAGCTTGATTGCAGGTGAAAAGCTTTCCTGGGGGTGACAATGTTCAGAGATCGGTTAAAATGCGCCACAATATTGTTCGTCAGATAAGAGTTGTGCTTTATATGATCCGTGAAATTCTCCGTTCCCTTGTTCTTAATAAGCGAAATAAACAGAGTAAGAGCTTTCAGAAGCGTCCTTTTATGAGTGTGGTGAAGCGTAGCTTTCGCGTAGGGCTAGCCGACATTGATTTTAATATGCACATCAATAATTCACGCTATATGGTTTTTATGGAGCGTGCCCGTTGGGATCACCCGGTGCAAACAGGCACCTGGGACATAATGCTGAAAGAGAAGTTGAATTTTATCGTTGCTGGCATTGAAATGGGTTATATTCGAGAAATTCGATGGGGTAAAAAGTTTCAAGTTGAAAGCCGTTACCTAGGTTGGGATGAGAAATATCTGTATTTAGAACAGCGCTTTGTGGCTGATGGTAAAATACATGCATACGGATTGGTTAAAGCTGTATTTTTACAACGCGGTAAGATGACCGCACCAGAGAAGGTAGCTGAAGTGCTGGGCATTGCTCATGCGCCAGATGCCTTGCCAGAGCATATGGAGCTTTGGAAACGTTTAAGTTCCGCAAAGCGTGAATTTTCTGCACCTACGGTTAAAACTGAAGAGAGACAAGCCGCTTAGATAGCGGGGTGTTGATGGGTTATAAATGAATAAAACGGAGCCATTGCTTCGCTTTATTCATTTATTCATTTATTCGTAACTATTCAGCAGGTTTTATAAATCGATTCATGACTGGGTATTTATTCCACAAAACGGCGTAAATACATCGCTTCGCTATCCCTGTAGCCTTAGGTTCGGCAATCCCTGCCTCGCATATTTGCTCCACAATTACCCAATAATGAATCTAACGCTGTCTAAATATTAACTATCTGAATAGTTAATATTTATTCTTTGGTTTCAAAGTTACTTATTATTTGAAACTATTGATAAAGCGGGCTTAACTCTGATGGGGCCGTGGTTATATTCGATTGGCTTTTCTTAATCGCTTGCGACAAATTATTCCACAATAATTGCCCGTTGAAAGCGCTGTTCTCACTGTTCTGATAAAGGACACTATCCAGTTCATTCAGGCTATTAGTCAGTGCAACGGAGTTAAACTGTAGGGCCAATTGATCTAGGCTGCTAATATCAAATTCTTGCTGTGACCAATTCTTCAAAGATTGACGCATTAATACGGGGTCATTCTGCTGACAGGCTTTTTTGAGCTGTTTAAGCCTTTCTTTATTGGAAGGTTCAGAGCTCTGAGTGTCTGTCTCGGAGGACTTATTACTTCTATTCCATAATAGAAAAGCGCTTATCAAGTTGGTGATTAGTAGGAATAGGGTCGCTGCAATCCAGTAGCCTGAATCATTGGCTCTGATGGCCGCTGGATTATTAGTGGCACCGGTATTCGCTTTGTTTTGCTGACTGCTATCGATTTTCAATGCCGTAACAGGAGCGGCTACTGTCACGGTTTGCGCTGGTAAAATTGCATACTCTAGACGATTGCTTTCCACATTCCACCATGGGATACGCATTTCAGGTATGGTCACGCGACCACTTTGAGTGGGTACGATCGCTAACGATTGTTCCAATATGCCCTGAATGCCTTGGCTATCGGTTTTATCATTATGCTCAGATTGATCTGGGTAATATTTCAATCCTTTTACAATGGGTAACGCTATTTTAGGCAGTTGACTGCCCGACAGCCCTTGCGCGTTGATGGTAATGCTACGAGTGATGGGCTCGCCCACTTGCCACTCACTATACGGCTTGCTCCAGCGGTCAGAGATGGTGATTTGAGGGCTAGGGAGCCATGAGGCCTGCGGGTAACTAGTCGGCGTAGACTTTACTGCGATACGAATAGGTTCCGCAACGACGCTGACAGGGCGACCTCGGCTCCAGCGATTGTAGGCGTTGACAATATTGGCACTGAACTTCTGACCAGGTATGACCATCTCACCACTTTCTTCGGCAAAAATTGCAAAGCGGCGTTCGTATACGCCCATTCTTTGGCCATTGATATTGGTATTGTATTGGCGAACTTCCCCTAAAGGCATCACGTGTGCGTTGGTCACTTTAAATTCAGACAGTGTTGGATCTTCGTGATTGACGCTGTAATACAATTTTTCAGTATAAATAACCTGTGCCTGAACATAAGTGTTTTTAGTATCGACTTCGATATCAAAAAAGAACTCTTTCGCAATCTGATTTTTTACCGATTGCGAGAGTTCATTAACACTGACTTCAATGGCTTGGCTGTGTTGGCCATCAAATTCTACGGAGGGAATAATTAAGGTACCGGTGCGTAATGGCGATAGCATCAGTGTCCATTCGGTAAACGAGACGGTTTTGCCGTTCATTGAGCGAAATTGGTTAGCACGCTGTTGGTTAATTACCCGAAAGTCTTTTTTCAGTACGGTCAAATCAGGTTGGCCAAAACCAACTTGTTCGTCATAGCGCAGGAATAAACGAAAACTATCATTCTCGGTAATTTGTTTACGATCAACACTGGCCGTTAAGGTGCCAGCGGCTGCGCTATTGGTGAACAATAATAGTGCTAACGTCAGTACTGAAAATAATTGGGTGAGGGACTTTCTTATCATAAGATGTCTTACCATAAAATGTTTTACCATGAGACTTCGCCTTCGTCTTGATGATCACGTTGTTTGTATTGATATAAAAATTTACGTTTAAGCAAGCCGCCTGGGTCATCAGGAATACGGTTAAGCCATTGTTCTAACGCTTGCTTCTCTTCACGAGAGAGTTCATTGCCTGCTTTCGCTTGCTGAGCTGCTTTCTCCTCAGCAGACTGATCTTTTTCATCATTCTGTTCAGATTGTTCTTTCTGTTGGGCTTCTTTCTCACGCTCTTCTTCTGACTTTTTATCTTTCTCAGCTTGAGATTTACTTTCATCAGCGTCTTTTTCTTCATCGTTTTGCTGGTCAGACTCGCTTTGCTGGTCGGACTCTTGTTCATCAGAGCTTTCGCTATCGGAGTCTTTTTGCTTGGACTGATCTTCTTTTGATTCACTATCGTCAGATTTTTCTTGATCGGAATCTTGTTTATCATCCGACTCTTGCGGGTCGTCTTGTTTCTGTTCTTCTTGCTGCTGTAATAACTGCTCAACCAGAGATTTGTTAAATTCAGCATCAGTCAGATCATTATCAAGTGCTAATGATTGCTCGTAGGCTTCAATCGCTTTTTCTAATTCTCCGGCATGGGCGAGGGCATTGCCGCGGTTGAAGTGACTCTCAGCCTGTTGCTTAGCAGAGCTGTCTTCATTAGCGCTAAAGTTCTCAGCCGCTTGTTGATAATCTTCAGCGCGATAGAAGCTAGACGCCTTCCAGTCAGGGTCTTCAAACAGTTCCGCCGCTTTTGCAGGGTCTTGTTCAAATGATTGTTGTGCTTGTTGATCTTTTGTTTGCCAAACGTTGTCCCATAAACTGGCGTAGCTGGTTTCAGGTTGCAGCGTTATCAAAAATGCGAGTGATAATAACCAGCCACGGCGAAATGAGAAGGCGGCAATAATAATTAAAATAAAGATAAACCAATATCCTTGGTCAGCCCATAAGTCGAACTGGCGCTCTAATGTCTTTTGATCAGCAGAGCGTTGTTGATCGGACGCTGTATTCGACTGTCCATTATTAGGACTATTTTTCAAAGCATTAGTGTCAAAGCCATCCACGCTTAATAGATAGTGCCAATCGGTGTCATCAAAACTCATCTGATGCCAGCGAATGTTCAATACCGAAGCTAGACGCTTAATAATGCTTAGATCAAGTTTAGGTAAAACAATGTTGCCCTGACTATCGCGTTTAAATCCACCTTCTTGCATGGCGATAGGGGCGCCTTCTTCCGTGCCTAAGGTCAACACGGATAGCTGTTGTTTCTTATTACTTAAGACTTCTTCTATACGGGCAATATCTTTTGCTTGGATACCGTCAGTGATTAATAAAAATTTGGCGGTAGTGAGACCGGCATCGAGAATGAGTTTGTCGGCTAAGGCTAAGGCTTTATCGGGGCGACTGCCCATTGCTGGCATAATAAAGGGCGTTAGAGCAGGCACCAGATTGATAATGGTATCGGCGTCGTCCGTGAGAGGCGTTACTGTGTAGGCATCGCCGGCGTAAACGACTAATGCCGTTAGGCCTTCGTTGCGTTGTTGCAATATATCAATGACTTTCTGACGAGCACGGGTCGCACGGTCAGGGCTCACATCTTGGGCTGCCATCGATAACGACATATCCAATACGACAACCAAAGCATCTTCTTTTTTCTGTACCGGTTGTGGGAGTTGCTCCCAAGCAGGGCCAGACAGGGCAATGCTGGTAACTATCCAGCCAAGCAGGATAAACCATAATGGCCAGCGTGATTGCTCACTGGGCATCTGATCCAAGACATGAGGCATTAAAGATTCATCAATAATACCGTGCCAGCGTGCAGACGCTAATCGGCGTTTAAGCAATAATACAAAAAGAACCAATGCCGGAATCAGCATCAGTAGCCACAGCGGCCGCAATAAATGTAGTTGTGAGAAAAATAACTCCATTATTGAAGCCCTTTTTGTTTCGCCGCGGGTTGAGTATTGAAAGCAGATTTAAAACTAAATGCGAGATAGCGGAATAGTCCAAGCGCTTGCAGTGACATAATAAAGCTGATGATGAGTGCGATAGCGAGAGGCCAGTAATAAACGTTTATTTGTGGGCGGAAAATTTCAGGATCTTTTTCAGTTGGTTCAAGTTGATCAATCATCGCATAGATTTTTTTTAGCTCTCTGCTATCTCGGGCCCGGAAATAATGGCCACCGGTAAGCTCGGCCATTTTTTGTAATGTGCTTTCATCAAGATCGCGGGAAGGGTTAACTTGGCGTGTACCGAAGAAGCTGGACACTTCCATCGCATCAGCCCCGAGGCCAATGGTATATATTTTCACTTTACTTTGCTGCGCTAGCTCTGCTGCTTTTAGAGGCTCAACTTCACCGGCGGTATTGGCACCGTCAGTTAATAAAATAACGACTCGACTTTGCTCGGGGTGTCGCTGCAAACGTTTGATAGTAAGACCAATGGCATCACCAATGGCGGTCTTCTTGCCAGCTAAACCTATTTGAGCTTCGTTCATTAACGTTTGAACCGTCTGCCAGTCAAAGGTCAACGGTACTTGTAAATACGCTTGGCTACCAAATAGAACGAGGCCTAAACGATCGCCTTGGCGTTGGCTGACAAAATCATTTAACACCTTCTTCACTGTAAATAAACGATTCACCGGGCGGCCTTGCCATTGCATATCTTCAATATCCATACTGCCGGATATATCGATGGCCATCATTAAGTCACGGCCGGAGGTCGGTAGCTCTACCACGTCCCCTAGAATATGAGGGCGAGCGAGTGCGGTTAGCAATGCCACCCATAGTAGAAGCGGGAATACTAAAGAGGGCCAGGTTTGCTGTGTGTTTATTTGGGCTGCGTGAGTAGACGTTTGCCATAACTTGAGGTTAGGGACTTTTAACGCCGCTTCTTGTTGCTTTACCTTCGGCAATAGCCAAAAAATAATAAGCGGTAATGGCAGTAAATAAAATGCCCAGGCCCAGTGCCAATCAATCATTTGAGTGTCCTATTGAATGTTCGATGGTGACATCTTTTTCAACGTTTTTATTATGGGTTATCCAGCTAGCACAAGCGCTATACAGCTCATCAACATCGTACTGGCATTCGGCTTGATAGAGCCCTTGGCTCATAGCGTTGGCTAAGCTTTGATTAAAAAAAGCTTTATCACTATGGCGAATTAAAAAGTTAGTCCAAGCCAAACCCGAGAGGCTGACCGCTGCGGGATGTTGTTTTAGACAGTAGCGTTTTAATATCTGATTGCTGTGTTGTAAAAAAGCTTGGGAATCTTGGTTAGATTTGAATTGAGAATATTTCAGCGCTAATAAACTGAGAGCCGCTTTCTTATTAGCGTTTTTAACCTTGTGATGACGCCAAAAGTAGATGCCTGCAAAGAGAGATAGCAAGACAAGGGTGAGTAGCGTCCACCAACCAAAGGCGATCGGCCAATCACTAATCGCATAGGGTAAATGAATATCTTTTAGTTGCGACAAATCGACGGGTGGCGCGGAAGTCGTATTGGGAACGGTATTGGGAGTTGCCATTATTTCATACCCTTTGTCACATCGGCTTTGTTCATACTGATCTGACTCAAGCCCAAACCTTTACGTAATTCGGTAATAATATCATGTTGAGCTTGTAAGCTAATGAGTGGGATGCCTAATTTCAAAGTCCGCTGCTTTAAATCTTGTTGGCGTTGTTCAAAAGCCTGCTGATGCTCTAAACCTTGCGACTTTGAGTAGCATTCAAGTTGTAAACGCTGCTTACCGTCGGTGAGAGGGTAGCTGCCTAAAGGCAAAATATTCTCTTCAAAGGCATCAAAAATATTAATCGCAACGACATCATTATGCTTACTAATTTGATGAAGCTGGCGTTCGCAATCTAGGTCAAAGTCTTGCCAATCAGAAATGAGATAAATAGTGCTGCCAGGACGAGTAACGCGTCGTGTATGGCGGAGCATGTCCGCTAAACGACTGGTGGTTGCGGTTGAATTATTAGGAACTTGTTCAAGGCGTTCTTGCTGTTGTTTGAATTGCGACAGCTCATGTAAAACATGCATGACCTGCTTGCGCCCAGGTTTCGGACGAATATCCGTCTCATGATTATCATCAAACAACAGTGCGCCAATGCGATCACCATTATTCAAAGCTGACCAAGAGAACAAGCTGCAAATGTCGGCGGCTAAAACGGATTTAAACGCATGCTGGGTTCCAAAAAACATACTGGAACGTAAATCACAGACCACCATAATTGGGCGTTCTCGTTCTTCACGAAAAACTTTGATATGGGGTTTCTGAGTGCGCGCGGTGACTCGCCAATCCATTGCGCGAATATCATCTCCGGGTTGATAGCTGCGTACTTCTGAGAAATCCACGCCTCGACCCCGCAGGTTCGAGGTATGTACCCCCGCCATTTCATTCAATACTTTCTTTTGCTTATGAATCGGCAACAGTTTCGCTAGATGGCGAATTGCCACTAAGTTATCAGTATTGATGAGTGCGCCTTTGGATAAGCCGCCATTACTATCCATTGTAAGAGCCATCGTTAGGCAACCGGAACGCGAGTAATCAATTCATTGATTACCTTATTCGATGTCATGCCATTGGCTTCGGCTTCAAAGCTCAGCAGAATGCGATGACGTAGCACATCGTGGGCAATCGCTTGCACATCATCAGGGCTAACAAAGTCACGATTATTAAGCCAAGCATGAGCACGGGCACAACGTTCTAAAGCAATCGTGCCTCGAGGGCTAGCGCCATAATCAATCCAGTTAGCCAGATCTTCACCGTACTGTTCAGGATTACGAGTCGCCATCACCAATTGCACAATGTACTGCTCAACGGATTCACTTAAATGAAGATTTAATGTTTCTTGGCGAGCGGCAAAAATATCCGCTTGCGTCATGGTTTCACCGATATGCGGTGCTTGATCCATAGCCTCGCCACGTACTAGGCGTAAAATCTTTTTCTCAGCGTCAGCATCCGGGTAGCCAATCACAACGTGCATCAAGAAACGGTCGAGTTGTGCTTCGGGCAGTGGGTAGGTGCCTTCTTGTTCAATCGGGTTTTGAGTCGCCATCACTAGAAACAGTTTTTCTAGCTTCATAGTATTGCCACCCACAGAAACTTGGCGTTCGGCCATGGCTTCTAATAAAGCACTTTGTACTTTGGCAGGGGCACGGTTAATTTCATCGGCTAAAATTAAATTATGAAAAATAGGGCCTTGCTGAAATTTGAAACTGCCTTCTTCTGGGCGATAAATTTCAGTACCGGTAATATCACCGGGTAATAGGTCAGGGGTGAACTGAATACGTTTGAAATCCCCTTCAATATGATCGGCTAAGGCATTAATCGCTTTGGTCTTCGCTAAGCCAGGAGCCCCTTCTACTAATAAATGACCATCTGCCAAAAGAGCGATTAATAAGCGATCAATTAAATGTTGCTGGCCAATAATGTTGGCGCTCAATGCTTGCGATAGTTGTTTGAATCCCTGCTGCATCTGGCTGCTCACTTTCTTTGCGATGTAATTATTTGATTTCATACAGATTTTATTGAATGAAATGCTGAGGTCAATCCTTCTGAGGAAAGATTGTGGGCAAAAGTTCGCATCTTCACACTACTTTACAAGGAGTTGAGGATAGTTTGATTGTTATTTAATCAATAAGGGGTGAGGAGATAGAATCAACTGCGATAAATCAATCACCAATAGATTTCTTTGGTCTAAGCTAAATGTAAGGAAGTTTCTCGAAAATTCAGCAGGAATAGCTTACATGAGTAATAGCAAGCCAATGAATAAACCGGATTTGACCGCGCTGTATCGCCTTATCGATGATCGCAATGATAAGAATCAGGCTGAACGCATTAAGCTCTTCGCTGAAATGTATTATGCCGGTGCTCCCGTTTCGGATTTGAATGCGCGAAACCCAGATGATTTATATGGGGCGACCGTATCGTGTTGGTTATTTATTCAAGAAAATAATGTGACTCAGCCGAAAGTGCGGGTTTTTAATCCAGACTTTGAAGCGCATGGCTGGCAGTCGACGCATACCGTTATTGAAGTACTTGCGAAAGAAATGCCATTTTTAATTGACTCAGTGCGCTTAGAATTAAACCGTCGCCAAATGTCGATACACTCAATTAATTCTTGTGTCGCTCATTTAGAACGCGATAGCAAACACAGGAAAAAGTCCTCTTCGCCATTATTTAAGCCTTCAGAAAAAAGTCATGCAGAAGCGATTATCTATATCGAGGTCGATCGTCATACCGATAGTGAAATGCTGGACGATTTATCTAAAAATCTGGTGCAGATCGTTAATGAAATAAGCCATTGCGTGGAAGATTTTTCAGCGTTAACGGGGCGAGTCACTAAAACATCGGATGATCTAAACAAACTACCGTGTGAAAAACCTAAAAAAGAGATCAAGGAGTCACAAGATTTCTTATCGTGGCTGGCAGATGATCACTTTACGTTCTTGGGTTGTGATGAATTCTCGATAGAGAAAAAGGATGGGAAAACGTACCTTGTTCGTGATGAGAAGGGTGATCTGGGTACTTTCCGCTTCCATAAAGTCAGCAGTAATAGTAAAAAATTAGAAGAGCTACCTGGAGAGATTCAGGCCTTTGTCTTAAGTTCAGATATTATTAACTTCTTTAAATCGGGCGAGCGTAGCCGTATTCATCGCCCCGCGTATCCTGATTATATCGTAGTGAAGCGCTTTAATGATAAAGGCGAGGTGATCGGTGGTATACGTTTTATGGGCCTATATACTTCGATGGTCTACATCGAAAGCCCTAATAATATTCCATTAATTCGCCAAAAATTACAGCAAGTACGCAAGTTAGCTGGATATGATAAGGGCAGCCATAGCGGTAAAGAACTCAGCCGTATCATGGAAGTTTACCCTAGGGACGAGTTGATTCAATCGACGTCTGAGCAGCTGTATAAAACGGCACTGGGAATTCTGAATATTCAAGAGCGGCGCCAAACGCGTGCCTTTTTACGCAAAGGTACCTATGGCAAGTTTTTGTATTGCATGGTGTATACCCCCAGAGATATTTATAACACCGAGCTGCGAACAAAAATGCAAGCGGTATTAGAAGACGCGTGTGATCCCCAGTTTGTTGAATTTAATACCCACTTTTCAGAATCGATTCTTGCTAGAACGCATTTTATTTTACGCCTAAAAAATAGTGAAAGTGGTGATCTCGATCATGCTGATATCGAGCGTAAAATTCAGCAAGTAGCGCGCAGTTGGGGGGATGACCTGCATACCGCACTAGTAGAGCAGGTGGGTGAGGAAAAAGGCAATCGCTATCACCAAGAGTATCGTAATGCTTTCCCAGCGGGTTATCGGGAAGACTTTGGTTCGCGTACCGCGGTTGCCGATGTTCAGCATATAGAAGATTTACGTGCGCACCCTGAAAAAGGCATTGCGATGAGTTTTTATCGCGAGCTCGAAGAAGGGGATAATCAACTCAGATTTAAACTGTTTAATTTAGACAATGTTTTACCGCTATCGGATGTGCTGCCAATACTCGAGCACTTAGGCTTACGAGTAATAGGAGAGCATCCTTACGGCCTGCAATATGATGATGGTCGTAAAGTTTGGATTCATAATTTCTTATTGGAATATACCTTAGCTGATCGTATCGACATGCAAGCGGTGAAGTGTTTATTTCAAGAAACTTTTAAAAATATCTGGCACGGTCACGCCGAAAGCGATGGCTTTAATAAGCTAGTACTAGGTTCTGAAATTGGCTGGCGAGATATTGCGATGTTGCGTGCGTATGCGCGCTATATGAAACAAATACGTTTCGGAATCAGTGAGAATTCTATTGCAGCAACCTTGAGTCGCTACATCGATATCAGCCGCTTGCTGGTAAAAGCCTTTGAAGTACGTTTTGGCTTGCATATCGATTGGACCGCTAGGCAGCGAGAACTGGCTTTTGCTGAAATCGAACGCGAGATCACTGCAGCACTTGATGATGTAGAGCAGCTCAACGAAGATCGAATTGTGCGTCGTTATTTAGAGTTAATTAAAGCAACTCTGCGAACTAACTTCTATCAATGTGATAGTGATGGCAATGCCAAAGATTACATTGGCTTTAAGCTTGATCCAAACCAGATCAGTGATATGCCTCTGCCAAGACCGATGTTTGAAATATTTGTCTATTCACCCAGAGTAGAAGGGGTGCATTTACGCGGGGGTAAGGTGGCTCGTGGCGGTTTACGTTGGTCAGATCGTAATGAAGATTTCCGTACCGAAGTCTTAGGCTTAGTGAAAGCCCAGCAAGTAAAAAATGCAGTGATTGTACCCGTCGGCGCAAAAGGCGGCTTTGTTGCTAAAAACCTGAATCCAGAAATGTCTCGTGATGAATGGTTAGAAGAAGGTATTGCCTGTTATAAGATTTTCATTAGCTCGTTATTGGATATTACCGATAATTTAGTTGATGGTGAAGTCGTGCCCCCATTAGAGGTGGTACGTCATGATGACGATGATGTTTATTTGGTGGTTGCCGCGGATAAAGGAACCGCGACCTTCTCGGATATTTCTAATGGCATCGCCATTGAGCGAGGTTTCTGGCTGGGAGATGCTTTCGCTTCCGGTGGTTCAATTGGTTATGACCATAAAAAGATGGGCATTACCGCACGCGGTGCTTGGGTCTCGGTACAGCGCCACTTCCGCGAGCTTGGCTTAAACGTGCAAGAAGAAGACTTCACCGTCGTCGGTGTTGGTGACATGGCTGGAGATGTATTTGGTAATGGCATGCTGCTATCAGAACATATTCGCTTAACCGCCGCGTTTAATCACATGCATATATTTGTTGATCCTAATCCCGAATCGGCTTCCAGCTTCATTGAGCGTAAACGCATGTTCGAAATGCCGCGCTCAACTTGGGATGATTATGATAAAGCGCTAATTTCTAAAGGTGGAGCTGTTTTTTCTCGCAGCGCCAAGTCGATAAAAATCAGTGCTGAAATGAAAGAGCGCTTTGATATTAAAGAAGATGCGCTGGCACCGACTGAATTAATCAAGGCCTTGTTACTCGCGCCGGTCGATTTACTTTGGAATGGTGGTATTGGTACGTACATTAAGGGCAGTAGTGAAACCCATGCAGACGTGGGTGATAAAGCCACGGATGCGGTGAGAATTAATGGTGACCAAGTTCGAGCCAAAGTGATTGGCGAGGGGGGGAACTTGGGTATGACGCAGCTCGGACGAGTTGATTATGCCTTGGCGGGAGGTTCTTCTTATACCGACTTCATCGATAACGCAGCGGGCGTTGATTGCTCAGATCACGAAGTGAACATAAAAATCATGCTGAATGAAATTGTAGCCTCTGGCGACATGACGATGAAGCAGCGCAACCAGCTATTTAAGGAAATGACGGACTCTGTCTCTGAATTAGTATTGACCAATAACTATCGACAAACCCAGGCGATTGCCTTGGCACATCGCGAATGTGAAGAGCGTATGGAAGAATATGTGCGGCTGATTCATGGCTTTGAGGAAGCGGGTAAGTTAAACCGAGCGTTAGAGTTTTTACCGGATGAAGAAACCATTGCTGAGCGCAAGCTTAAAGGGCAGGGGCTAACTAAACCGGAGCTCTCAGTGTTAATTTCTTATGCCAAAGCGGATTTGAAAGAGCGCTTAAATCTAGACGAAATTAGCCAAGATCCTTATCTGTGTAAAATCGTTGAAACTGCATTTCCACAAAAGCTGGTGGATGAATACAACGGGCCGGTAATGAATCACAAATTGCGTTCTGAAATTGTGGCAACTCAGTTAGCCAACGATTTAGTGAACTACATGGGGCTCACGTTTGTTAATCGCTTAACCGAATCAACGGGGGCAACAGTCGTTGAGGTTGCTCGTGCATACGTGGCCGCGCGCGATGTATTTGGCTTACATGATCTATGGGCGAAAATTGAAGCCTTAGATTATCAAGTATTAGCCACGGTTCAGGCCGATATGATGAGCCGTTTAATGCGCTTGGTACGTCGAGCGAGCCGATGGTTCCTACGTAATCGTCGAACGGATATGGATGTTGCGGCCGAGGTCGAATCGTTTAAGGGCAGTGCCGATTCAGTACGTAGTAATCTGTCGCAATGGCTGCAAGGTTCGACGCAAGAAACTTGGCAGAATCGATATGATAGCTATCAAACCTTAGGTGTTCCGGATGAAGTCTCATCGTTGGCTGCAGGCACCAGCTCGCTCTTTTCTGCTTTAGGTATTATAGAGGCATCGCACCAAACTAATCGACCGGTTGAGCGTGTGGCCGAAGCGTACTTCTGTGTGGGAGAGACCTTGTCGTTGAATTGGTTTATGGAGCAAATCAATACTTTAGATGTTAATTCCCATTGGCAGGCCCTTGCACGAGAAGCCTTCCGTGATGATATGGATTGGCAGCTGCGTTCTTTAACCGTGTCGGTGCTTAATAGTGAAGTGGTCGCGGACATGCCGATGGAAGAGCTTATGGCGACATGGCAGACTGCGCACCCCAACCTAGTAAGCCGTTGGCAGCGCATGCTCGATGATCTGAGGGCTTCTGACCGCGCTGAATATGCTATGTATTCTGTGGCGCTGCGTGAGCTGCTTGATCTGGCACAGGCGAGTAAACATCAATCTGCTGATTGTGGCTAAGAAGAAAGTATTTTGTTTGAATGGCGGGGCTAATATTGAATATCAATATTAGCCCCGTTTTTGTTGGGCGCGATTTTCAAAAAAGAAGGTTGGAGCTACTTTTAGAATTAATGTAAAAGCAAGTGCTTAAGTCAGCTGTTCGCCACGTTGCATAATAGTGCTGACGACTTTTTTGGCGTTAAAGCGGTCTCTAAGAATCTCTATAGCTAATTCAGGGCTGGCATTTCCACACATGAAAATATCAAACGCTGCAAATCTTCTTTCTGGCCATGTATGAACACTAATATGCGATTCTGAAAGTACAGCGACCCCTGTTACGCCATTATTAGGCGTAAAGTGATGTAGGTGAATGTGAAGTAGGTGAGCACCGCATATTTCAATACATTCGCGCATTACAGCTTCAACGAGCTCAATTTTATCTAATTGTTCTGCGTCGTACAGATCAACAGTAATATGCATGCCGGCAAACGTTTTTCCATCCCTTATCATCAGAGAATCATGGGCAAGGTCGCTTCCAATAGGCTCTTCTTGCATGTTATTCATATTCTGCGCCAAGGGTCTTTAGGCAAATATCCTTTATCCTACTGGGAGCCGTATAGAATATTGCCATGCCAGGCCGTATTTGTGTCGACAAAGAAGGATTGACGATCACTTCGGTATCTTTAATCGCCAACGCCATGGCGTCATATTTTAGCTTCATGTTGAAAAAGACATTTTTAAAATTACTAGAAAAATCACTGCCGTTATCAATATCGAATCGATAAAGGTTCTCTCCATTTAAATTCGATATGAGCTGTTGAATAACGGTGCTCGATTCTCTGTCTTGAAGTTCTTGTGCCATGAGGAAAACATTAACGGGGAGAATAACCTGATTCAGAGAAACATCATTGGCGGCTAGCTTGGTGATTTTTATCTGGTGTTCTTCATTGTTCAAATAGCAAACCATATGAGCCGAGCGATTGATGTCACGGAAAGAGAAGGCGGTAATAAAGGTTTGATTATCATCTCTGCCGTAAACGATTACATTTTTGGCTTTTGCAGCATTTGAACGTATTAATACATCTTCCGATGAGAGTTCACCTTTAATAAAAACAATTTCAGAGTTATTTAAAGGATTGCTTTCTTGTTCTTCTGAGCACAGGACTATTTTTTCATCAGGGTTATTTTCAAGTAATTCTGTGATGACTTTTTCTGTACTGCCTTTTCGATAGCCCATTAATAGTGTGTGGTTCTCAATGCTCATGATGCCTAATCCTTTATTCTTCTTGTGTGCCAGGCTGATGATTAGCTCAGACAGTTTACCAATTATAATTGCGACCGCGCCAATGCCCGAAGCCATCATGAAACCTGCAACGATTCTGCCTTCCGTCGAGCTAGGCGCGAAATCGCCATAACCCACGGTCGTGATCGTCACCACAAACCACCAAGAATAATTGTTAATAATGTCGGTTTCATCGAAGGCAATCATGCCCAGTAAACCAAAAACATAGCTGATGGTGACTGTGATAAGCAGTGTTACCCAAGCATGATCATAAAGTTTGAATAATGCTTTTCTGTAGGTTTTACTTAACAGCGAAAAAATCATTCTACTTGCCAACTCCTATCGGTATATGCGGTTAATAGACAAGGTTCCATTAAGGTATTTATACACGTGTTTTTAGTCTGAAGTTCACCTCTGCCAAAGGCAAAAGATGAGGCTAATAATTCAGGTGTGATAAACGGTGTTTCAACTGAGAATTTTTCAATGTTTGATAGGCGATCTTTCAACTCAGCGGGTTTTTCAGGTGCTGTCCATGCGAGGTAATAACCCCAGTCGCCGAAGGACGGAATGTTTTGGCGATAGGGTAATACGTTAAACCCTGCTGACTTTAAAGTATTACCAATCGCAAGATAAGCGTCTTTAGCGTGGTATGGGGAGGTTGATTGGATTGAAACATAAGCATTTGGCGTAAGGTATCGTTTTAGATTCTGATAAAACTGTTTGCTATAAAGTTTGCTAATTTCAATGCCCGAAGGGTCGGGTAAATCTATGATAACCGCATCCCACTTCTGCTTGGGCTTATCTCTTAAAAATAAATCCGCATCAATATTATAAACAGTGACAGAGGCAATCCATTCAGATTTTTTTTCAGATCCGTCTTCCGATAGATAAATTCCCTGCTTCGCGCCAGAGTCGATGACTTGGAAAGGCATAGTGGCTATGTTGGAGTTTTTGAAAGCCTGTTTATTTAAGTCGGTGAGCATCTTGTTGGTTGATGCCGTTTTCACCATGTCAGGGTCTAAGTCGACGAGGGTGATGTTTTTAACATCGCTATATTTATTAACTTCGCGTAGTGCTAAGCCATCGCCTCCGCCTAAAATGAGAAGGTTTTCTCTAGAGACTGCGGCCTTCATTAAAGGATGCACAAGGAAGTCATGGTATCTCTCTTCATCGAGTGATGAGAATTGAGTATTACCATTAATGTATAAGCGCGTATCCCCCGAACCTGAGTTATGGGTAATCACTAGGTGCTGGTACTTGGTGGTTTCCTTATGCACGATCGGATCTTCGTAAAAACGCTGTTCAAGCAGGCTGCTAATGTCTCTATTGCTGACAAAACCTATTATTAATAGGGCTGATGTTATAAGCAAAAGGACGATGTAAATGGCAGGTTTTAAAATGAGCTTTTGTTTTAGAAAATAAATAATGGTTATCGATGCGACTATAAAATTGAAGCCGGCAACAATGAAGCTGATTTCAGTTAATGGATAGTTTTTAAGCAGATACTCAACCCAGATAACCGCACCGACAAAGGCACCGATGTAATCCATCGCGTAGACAAGCGTTAGGTTGGTTCTAAGTTTGATTTTGTGTTGATCGATTATTCGCATAACCAAGGGGATTTCAAAACCAATCAAAAAGCCAACGGCTAAGACAAAGAAGTAGTGAACGATTTGAAAACTATTTTCTAAATAACCATAGGCTGCATAAATTGCTAGGGGAGCAAAGCCCCCCAGTAAAGCCATGATAACTTCTACCGCAATAAACTTTTGCAAGAGGTTGTTATCAGACATTTTGCTTTGAACAAGGCCTGAAACCCCCATCATTAGCATCATGCTGGCAATAACCATCGAGAACTGTTCTATCGAGTTCCCCAGGATATACGTGGTTATCGTTGCAAGAACATATTCATTGACAAGTCCGCTTGCGCCTGTGGTGAACATACAGAATGCAAGTAGAACAGGTAAGAATCTTGGCATTATTCTTTGCATAAAAAAAGGGCTCTATAATATGGCGTTGCTAAGAATCAAAGCCATACCGATTTTTGCAACCGATAACTGTAAGGCTGGAACCATGCGGTCTTCCAGTAAGATCTCTTTTACATTCGATGAAGTAATGATTAATAGGTCGATGAAATACTCAAATACATATAAGAAAATCATTCCTGTGACGGCTAATAGTAAATATTCAGACATCATATAAGACAATGTTGCATCGGCGGTATTGCCGGCAATGGCTGATTTCAAAATAAGAGCATAAGCAATTAATTTTCCGCCGATATAAATCCCCGAAGCTGTATTTCTATTGCCAATACTTTCAATGATATTGAAGTTACGCGAGATAACCTTTTCATAAAATAAGACCAGTGCGACCAAGGTTATTTGACCGGCGATGAAGTAACACAAGCTTGATAGAATACCGCCGCCTTCACCGATAATACTTGAATAGGCAATGATGCCAGTACCGACAAGCATGCCGAACTCAACGATACCCACTGCAATGTTATTGCCTTTAATCTCTTTAGTATTGTCTATGCCGGGAGTCACTAAACGATCTGTAAATATCAGTGAACTCAGCATGAAGACAACGGCCAGTGCACCATAAATACCGGTCGTCATAAGATCTGTTGCTAATGATTCATTGCTGGTACCTGAAAGAAGACCCATAAAAGCAATCGCAAGACCGAGTTGCGCGCCGGTTCTACGTAAGCCCGCCGCAAGATTGCCACCGGCGAGTTCTTCATCGGCATTGTAGTGTTTGGCTGCCATAAAATTTAAGGCGTATTTTAAAACCAGCATAAATGCCATATAGACAAATGCGTATAAAACATAAATTGCGTATTGTTCAATATTCATAATATTACCTTTAATTGTTATTGGGTTACTTGCCGCCGCCAGAAGGGCCTCTGCCTCGACCGGAAGGACCTGCACCACGAACCGATCTGTTCACTCTAGACATCTTGCCTGAACGTACATTTTTCATGACGTTCGGGTTTCTGCGGGAGTACGAACTGTTCTGATATCTTGGATTTGAATAAGTGCGGGCGCCGTAAGTGCCATATTCATTATTGCGTCCGTAATAAGATGAGCTTCTGCCCGCTGAGTTATAGCCATTCCATTGGTTGTAGGAATATCGGTTAGAAGGCATGAACGCATTAAACATGCTGTACATTCCATAATAATGCCAAAAGGAATTACCATTAGATTGTCGCCACTCTCCGTGCTGGTTGGAGCCCGTTGCCTCACCGTTGATCATGGTTGGTTTAGCAATCATGGACATGCCTACCGGTTCAGCAGCCGTGATGATTTCCGATTCATAAAAGCCGAGTGGTTTTGAAACAATCGCCATGCCTAGGTCGGCTTCATTCTCCCAAAAGACGTCATTACTAACACTGACCCATTCGGTATTTGTCGTCGTTCCATTTTCGATGATGGTGTATTTTTGATAGGTGACGGCAAGGGTATTATCCACCCAGAATTCTGCGTAACCGTGGCTACGGGGCCAGTTTCTGCCGGCATCGATGTTGAGTGCGTCCCAGCGTGCCCTCGGTATGTTGATACTCAAACTTCCCCAGCCCTTATCAGCAATGGTGGAGACCGTGAGTGATTCAAAATATTCGAAAGTATTGGCGTCGACGGCTGCCTCGGGAAACTTATAGGTACTGCCAGTGCCGCAGCCATCAGCTTCGCACCAAGTGGCACGGCCAATAACAATGTAATAGTCTACCTTTTGGTCAGCAAGAATTTTAACGTAGTTTCTATCAAGCTGGCGCAGCAATTTGAGGTTGTCTACAAAATACTGGGTTAGTAATTCAGCCTGATTTTCAAAAGCTTGGTAGGTATCGCCATAAAGAGCAAAGTCTGTATTAGTCGCTGCGTATGCTGTGGCAATAATAGCTTTCTGATCGCTCAAGGTAGAGAGTAACAGCTGCGCTGCCTCGACTTTTTTATCTATATCGTCAGTTTTTCCGGTATGGGCGGTCTTTGATTTTTGTGCGTTTTTTACAAAGCTGGCCAATGCACTTTTTCTTGCAGACTCGGTTTTCTGTGCGTTCTCAAAATAAAGGTCTTTATTATCACGCGCGGCGAGTATTAATATTGATCTTTTATAGGCGTAATTTGAGGCTTTGGCCGAAGCTGCTATTAACGAATTGCCTTTAGTAATAGCACTGACTAAAGCCTTAATATCATCTTCATGGTCGCGGTCAGTAATAGGAATAATGACTTCGTTATTGAGCTTAGTCACGGCTGCAAACTCAGTTCTTGCTGATATAAGTGTGTCTGCCCACTTTTCACGATCCGCGTAGGGTTGTAAAAACCCCCACTCTTGTTGGGATTGAAGCGTCTTGAAGTCGCCCTCAGATTGTTTAAGTCGAAATTTCTGAGTATTGTAGGAACGCTGAAAATCGTTTGCTTGTTTTACATATTCGTTGGGCAGGGCATAAATCGCTTTATACCCCACGTATAAAATTAAAGCGATGACCAAAAAAACAATAATTTTAGTGGGCTTCATTAGCGCTCTCGCTATTATTGGTCGTTATTAGTTCTGTTTGCAGTAGGTTGATTGCAGACACCAAAAGCTCTTTGCTTATGAAGGCTTCTCGCTCTGGTTTAGAATCTTCATCTTCCCACAGCTCTAAGGTTAGATAAGAGCCATCATCGCCTTTAAATTCGTACATGCGAACTTGTAGAGGTTCATCTGTCGTATTGCGATAAAAAAGTGCAGCCCAAGTATCGTCTTCAATATAATGGTATTTTTGGCCGTTATACTTGAGGATGCCATGTTCTTCTTCAGCAATGTCATCGAGAGTTTGTCGCGATATCGGTTTGCCATTTTCAGTCAGGTCTTTCAGTTGAACTTCTGAAACGGTTTGACTCACTTCAAGTTCATCATCAAATTCCCACTCGATAAATGTTTTTTCGCCAGTTAATACATTAACAAGCTGAAGCTCGGTCACCCAGTATTCGCTTTTCTTCTTTTTAAAAGAACTCCACTTAACTTCAAGGTAGCGAAAAACGTCAGAGACTAAGAAGGTATTTCCTTTAATCTCTAAGTAGCCGCCTTTTTTAAGCTGGCGAATATCCTGCTTACAGTTTCTTTGGCTAGGAGTAGGTGATAGGCCACGAACCGCTTGGAATTGCGCTGCTAAATTATTTTGCATCACTATCCCCAAGCTTAGGTATCGAGGCATCCGCAATTTTCGTGGTGTCATCCGTGCCTACATTTTGCACATCTTTAATCTCATTTGACGTTGAGCGCGCATCACGCATGCCATCAGCAACAGGGGACAGTTGCGCGGTCATATCAGCAAGGCGGTCACTGGTTTCACGTGCTTTAGCGGTGCTTGTGCTCATAGTATCGTTAGCAATTTTCACAGCGTTCATTAGTCTATCGAAGCCTTCTTCCATCTTCTCTAGCGCAATGACGGGATTGTTGTAAAGGTCGCCAACTTCTTGCGCTGCTTTTTCGATAGTGCCTGCGTTTTGCGCCATCATATCGCCAAGACCGGCTTGGAACTGCTGCACGGCATCTTTAATCGTTGCTTGCTGGGCAAGCGCGGCTTGTATGCGTAACGCATTATTCATAACCATTGGGCCAACCGTCAGCGCGCTGTCGATTGATTCATCCAATAATGAATTAGTGGCGATTGTTTGGTCGATACTAATAAAGAATTGCACGGAAGCTTGTTCCATCGTGCGCAAGTCACGAATTCGACGCATGGCTTGGTTTTTAACTGTGGCAAACTTTTGCTTTTCTTGAAGGTCTTCAGCCGGTGTTTCAGCATCTTGAACATCAACTTGCTGAATAAATAATTCACCGATGTAAATTTCAGATTCAATTTCTTTTTTAGCGGCGGCTATTTCATTATATTGCTGTTCTAGCGCCAGGTTGGATTCTAAAAGATCATCCTTACCATTACGCAGACCATCAAAAATGGCTTCAACATGACTTTGCATGGGTTGATACTGACGAACAAAGCGGCTAACGGCTTTACGCTTAACTGTATTTGGCATCCAAGAAAACCACCAAGAATTATGCAGCGAATGAGGATTCAACTGATCCATGGTTGAACGTAGTTCAAGCAGCTTCTCGCCAGCAGGAGATTTGCCGTCTAAGCCTTTTAATAAGCTACTGACGTTGCCTTTCATTAGATCGTTAGCGGAAGACATTTTCTTCTGCGCGGAAGCGCCAATATTACTGACAATTCGGTTTAAGGCAGGGCCGCCACTTTCTTTAGTCGATTGAACGAGTTCTTGAGAGCGCTTTTGCATCAGCTCTACTTTATCTGCAGAAGCCCATTTTGGTGATGTTAGCGGAGAGGTCAATTTAGTTTCAGTAGTCATTACGCTTTTCCTTCTGCATTGAATTTGGCTTTTAAGAATAACGATTTATTATCGAATTCTTTTTGATCATTTTTTGATAACAGAGCTTCAATATCGAGTAGCTCTTGCTCTAATGTTTGCAGGTTGTTAATAAATTCCCCAGAGGCATTATCGCGAGCCTCTTCTTTTAAGTTAATAAACGGTAATACACATTTGTTAGGTAAATACTCCGAGGCAATGCGATTAATCGTCCAAGCAAATTCGCCGCTGGCACAGACATGGCTTTCAATTCTTGGAAATAGGGCGATTAATCGATCGATAATCGCTTCACAGCGTGACGTTAGTGACGATCCAATCGCGGCTTTTCTGAGGGTTAAATTCAGTTCTAACAAATTCTGTTGTGGGCTGGGTGGCACAACGGCTGAACTCGTTTTTTTAGGTTTTGCGTCAGAGTATTTTTTTATTAATGAATAGGCAGCGACAGCGATGATTGCAATGACTATTAAGACGATAATCGGGTCCATTTAAGCTTCCTTTTATGGGTATTTCAGTAATCAAGTAGGCCCTCACATTGAGGGCCTTTTTATAACGAGCTATAGCTGACAGATCGCAACCTTTAACGGCGGGTTACCATCTGGGCTAGGAAAATCAGTATCGGGTAAAAGAATTTCAATACTCTTTAAAGGACGGCCTGCTTTAATGGCGCAGCGTTGTAAAGAGTCTAGCCATTCATCACGATCAACTTGGGCGACGTTATTGCAGCAGATTAATTGTCCACCGTCTTTGGTCGCTAACAAGCTTGGCTTAAAGAGTGACTGGTAATCTCGAATTAAATCGACATTGCCAAAAGCACTTTTTGCCCAGCGTGGTGGATCTAAAAACACCAGATCAAATTGCTCTGGCTTGTGCTTAGGGTATTTAGGGAGCTTTTTGCCACGACGTACTGCAATCGGCATATTGGCATATTGCTTGATCGCCGGAAAAACATCCGATTGAATGAATTCAATCTGCTTAAGCTGGTTTAATTTGGCGTTTTCAATGCCCACCGCTAAAGACGATTCAGCGAAATCAACATTCACAACGCGTTTCGCACCGCCAGCACCGGCGGCGATACCGATACCGCAAGTATAGGAGAATAAATTGAGTACGGTTTTGCCTGCGCTATGGGCTTTGACGTAGCGGCGGCCAGCGCGTAAATCTAGGAATAACCAAGGATCTTGGCCCTGATGGCGACCTTGTACACGATATTTAACTCCCAGCTCATTCGCTTCCATTGGCACGCTGTCGAGCGCTGGTACTTCATCGGCGCTGTCTTGAATACGAGAGTTATCACGGCTGCGGTCGTTATAAACTAAATGTAAATCAGGGAATTCTTCTGCCACGAACTCACGCACTTCAGCAAACTCGTCATCTGAAACGGATTGGTGAAAGGTCTGTAAGATTAACAAGGGGCCATAGCGGTCTAAAGTCGTGCCGGGTAAGCCTTCGTTAGTACCGTGGAAAATGCGATAGCAATCGGTTTTTTCTTCTAGCCATTGTGCTTTTAAATCAGAGCGATTCTGCCAAGCTTGGCTGATTAGGGTTTTTAATTCATTCATCGCGCCATTCTATCAGCTTCGGCCAAAGGCTTGAAGGCTATAAGACGGCTAAGCGCTTGAAGTGCAGCTACTTTACGCTACTTGACGCAGTGACTTGATGGCGTAATCGATGTTGGTTATTATCGCGCCATGAAAGAAATTATTGTCTCATTATATATCTCCCGCGATGATTACCTCAGTGTCTATCAAGGGCAAGTAAAAGACGTTGTGGCCACCGCTAGCGATGGCCGGGTGGTACGTTTTCCTGCGGCCATCCTTAAGGGGATGGTCGGCCATGAAGGGATTCAAGGGACCTTCAAAATTCACTTCGATGCGAATAACAAGTTTGATGGCATCACTCGAATCAAATAACTCGAATGAAATAGGCATGCGGCTATAAATAGTGCGTTCAAAATACGCTGTTTTGTCGTATAATTCGCGCGCGTTTTTTAGCGTGTTCTCAATTTTTAAACAAATGGCAAAAGGCGAAGATAATGTCAGGTCTCGATTGGTACGGCTTAGTACGAAAAGTAATGTTCAAAATGGGTGGTGAAACCTCTCATGAGCTGGGTCTTGATATGCTGGGCGCTGCTGAGCGTTTATCTTTGCTTTCTTTTATTGCCCCTAAAATTCCAGATTGCCCAGTCGAAGTGATGGGTATTACCTATCCGAACCCTGTGGGCTTAGCCGCTGGTCTAGATAAAAATGGCGACTACATCGATGCTTTTGCTCGTTTGGGCTTTGGTTCTATCGAAATTGGAACGATTACTCCACGCCCTCAGGCAGGCAATCCTAAGCCACGTTTATTTCGTCTGGTAGAGCAGCAAGCGATTATTAACCGCATGGGTTTCAATAATAAAGGTGTCGATCACCTGGTTGAACAGGTTAAAAAAGCCAAGTTCAAAGGCGTGCTAGGCATCAATATCGGTAAAAACTTCGATACGCCCGTTGAGAATGCCGTAGACGATTACCTAATTTGTTTAAATAAGGTCTATCAGTACGCGACTTACATTACTGTGAATATCTCTTCGCCAAATACCCCAGGACTACGTGATTTGCAGTTTGGCGATACGCTTGATGAACTATTAGCACCCATCAAAGCACGTCAGTTAGAGCTGGCGGAAGAATTTGGCTACAAGCCAGTATTGGTGAAAATTGCGCCTGATATGGACGAAGAAAACGTTCGCCTGGTCGCAGAAACACTGATCAAAAATAACATCGATGGTGTTATTGCGACCAATACCACTTTATCTCGTGAAGGGGTAGAAGGGCATGAGTTTGCAGCAGAAATGGGTGGCCTAAGTGGCGCGCCATTAGAAGATTCCGCGACTGAAACCGTTGCTGCGCTGGTTGCTGCGTTAGATGGCAAACTGCCGGTAATTGGTGTGGGTGGTATTTTAGACGGTGCTGGTGCGGTTGAAAAAATCGATGCCGGGGCTGAGCTGGTACAAATATACAGCGGCTTTATTTTCCGTGGACCCGAATTGATTCGTGAAAGTGTTGATGCGATTGCTGCTCGTATGGCGACTAAGTAGGACGCTAGGTAAAAGAAAACCCAGACAATTGCTGGGTTTCTTTTTTATTGTCTCCCTGAAGGGGAGAGCTGAGCTATTTGTTTTGTGAAACTTTAAAGAGTCAGTTTGTGAATACCAGAAACACCCGTCATTCCGTCCCAGTTATCTGATCGACCTTCTCGCCATCCAGACATCCATGATTCATGGGCTGGACCTGCTGGGGCAAGATCTTTGGAGCGGCGCTCGGCGCCGGCTAGGTAACCGCGTGTAAAGGCGCGTTGCTGTTGGTCACGTTTCTGTTTCTTCATAGAGTATCCTCACTCAAAATTTTAAACAGTAAGACTGCTAAGTTGAAGCTAAAGGTTAAAAGAACCTCAAGCAAACCTTCGCAGGTCTTTGGTCAGGCATTAAGAATGTGCACTCATATTCTTAATGCCATGACATAGTTGTACCGCGTTATTGGCTTGGCTGTAACGATTATTTTTTTCTATTAAAACTGATTTTTAAAACAATCAGCTATTTGACAAATTAGGTGTGCAGAGCATGCAAGAACTTACAATGGGCCAGCCGCGCGAAATATTTGCCGTATGTCCAAAAGGCGTAGAACTACTTTTAGCGGATGAAATCAGACAGTTAGGCGGGGAAGTGATTAAGGAAAGTCACTTGGGCGTTAGCTGGTTGGGTGACCTTGAACTGGCGTACCGTTTTTGCTTGTGGACAAGGCTTGCCACCCGTTTATTACTACCTCTGAAAGAAAGTCAGGTAGACGATGTGGACCAAATGTACGATGTGGCGTATGACATCCCATGGTCTGAATTGTTCACTGTCGATAACAGTATTCGTATCGATTTTCACGGCAAATCTGACTTTGTTAACAATACTCAGTTTGGCGGCCAGAAGATTAAAGATGCGATTTGTGACCGTTTCCGCGCTGATGTCGGTGCTCGTCCGAATGTTGATAAAGATGCCGACGTAAAGATTGAAGTGCAGCTGCGTAATGGCCGCATCACCATCAGTCTAAACATTGCTGGTGATAGTTTGCACAAACGTGGCTATCGCTTAATGCCAGGCCAGGCACCGCTTAAAGAAAACCTAGCAGCCGCCTTGTTGATTCGTGCGGGTTGGCCTGCACGTGCCGCCAAAGGTGAAAATTTACTCGACCCTATGTGTGGTTCGGGGACGTTATTGATTGAAGGTATGCTGATGGCTGCGGATATCGCGCCCGGCTTAAACCGTCAAATACAAGGCTTTGAAAACTTAAAGCTGCATGACCGCGGCGTGTGGAAGACTATTGTGGATGAGGCGCGTCAGCGTCGCACTGATGGCCTTGCCGCCATGGAAAGCCAGTTTTTTGGTTATGAAAATAACCCTTATCAAGTTGAAGCGACGCTTTCTAACTTCTCTCGTGCCGGTGTGGGCGATGATATTTTAGACGAAAAAATACAGATTCAATCCAAGCCTTTCCAGGAATTATGGTTGCGTGAAAGCGTGATTAAAAAGGGCGGTCTGATCATCTGTAACCCACCTTATGGTGAGCGTTTAGATGAATTACCTCAGCTTGCGCCTCTTTATAATGAATTGAATGAAGTAACGCGTGCGACCTTGCCCGATTGGGGTATGGCGATGATTACTGGTAATGTCGATTTGGCGCGCAGTATTCGCCGCCCAATGCACAAAAAGTACAGCTTCTATAATGGTGCTATTCCTTGCACGTTCTTAGTCTTTAATGCTTGCGATGAGCGTTCTATGGCGGTACTGACTACGGCGATTAGAGGCCCAGTTGAAGCCTTTGCTAACCGTTTAAAGAAAAATCTGAAGCCGTTACGCAAGTGGGCAAAGCGCGAAGATATTAACTGTTACCGTATATACGATGCCGATTTGCCAGAATATTCTGTTGCCATCGACTTGTATAACGATCGTTTGCACGTACAAGAATACGTAGCGCCGAAGACGATTGAACCGGCTAAAGCCGAGCGTCGCATCTTGGATCTGTTGGCGGTATTGCCAGAAGTAACCGGCATCGCGAAAGAAAATATCGTATTGAAGCGCCGTGAGCGCCAGTCAGGTAAGAAGCAATACCAGCGTAATAGTGATTTCCAGCAAACAGCTGAATCGCACCGTATGGAAGTGATTGAAGGCAACGCTAAAATTTGGGTGAATCTACAAGATTACCTAGATACTGGCTTGTTCTTGGATCACCGTCCAACGCGTATGAATATTGCTTCTATCGCTAAAGGTCAGCGTTTCTTAAACTTATTCTGCTATACCGCAACGGCCAGTGTTCATGCTGCGGTTGCAGGGGCGAAGACCACCACATCGGTTGATTTGTCGAAGACCTATTTGAACTGGGCTGAAGATAACTTCCGTTTGAATGGCCTAATGGGTAATACCACGCAAGGTAACCAAGGCAAGGTTGCCGCCATGCCGAGCAAAGAAATTACTCGAGGCAGTACTCGAGGCGTGACTAACCCTTGGGGCGCACAAGAACAAGCGCAGAAGAAAAATGAGAAGCATCAGTTCATTGAAGCTGATTGCCGTGAATGGTTGAAGACCATTCAAAAGCAAACGGAAGATGAAAAGTACGATTTGATCTTCATGGATCCGCCGACTTTCTCCAATTCTAAGAAGATGGAAGGCATTCTGGATATTCAACGCGACCACGTTGAGTTGATTGAAATGGCGATGGCGCGCTTAACCAAGCACGGCTTATTGATCTTTTCTAACAATTTGCGCAAGTTCGATATAGATGAGCGTGCACTAAAACAGTTCACTGTTAATGATGTAAGCGCTAAATCAGTGCCTCATGATTATTCTCGTCGATCAAATATTCACCACTGCTTCGAGATTCGTCACGGTAAAAAGAAGTAATAAAAAATAAAGCTTCTTTCTAGGGCGCTTCGTTACTGGTTTTGCACAGTAATGACGCGCCTTTTTTGTTTCATTGGTGCCAAAGTCGACAAATTGGTACGAAACCTGCTTTCTCTTAGCATAAATTAAATATCCGACCAATTTAGTCGGGCATTCTAGAAAAAGACTGTCATAGCAAAAGACATAGAGAGGGCCTTAACGTGGCGACTGAAAGCATAGCAAGTGTATCGAGCGCGGTAGAAACTTTAGTTCAAAGTTCAAATACCATGTTCATCTTATTAGGCGCGATCATGGTATTAGCCATGCACGCAGGTTTTGCCTTCTTAGAAGTGGGTACGGTTCGACATAAGAACCAAGTAAACGCCTTGGTTAAAATCTTAACCGACTTTGGTATCTCGACCATTGCCTATTTCTTCGTCGGTTATCAAATTGCTTATGGCATGGACTTCTTCGTCGGTGCTAACGAGTTAGTTAATAGTAATGGCTATGAGCTGGTTAAATTCTTCTTCTTATTAACCTTTGCTGCTGCAATTCCTGCGATTGTTTCTGGCGGTGTTGCAGAACGCGCTAAGTTCTACCCAATGCTACTGGGTTCGTCTTTAATCGTTGCTTTGGTATACCCATTCTTCGAAGGCATTATTTGGAATAGTAATACCGTATTAGGCTTTAACTTCCAAGGGTGGTTAGAAGCGACGTTCGGTGCCGGTTTCCACGACTTTGCAGGTTCTATCGTTGTACACGGTGTGGGTGGTTGGATTGGTTTTGCTGCGATTATCGTATTGGGTTCTCGTAAAGGACGCTACCGTGATGGTCGTGTTGTTGCCTTCGCCCCTTCAAACATTCCATTCTTAGCGTTAGGTGCTTGGATTTTAGCCGTTGGTTGGTTTGGCTTTAACGTCATGTCGGCGCAAACAATGGACGGCATTTCTGGTTTAGTGGCAGTCAACAGTTTAATGGCCATGGTAGGCGGTATTATCGCAGCGATGGTTGTCGGCAAAAAAGATCCAGGCTTTATTCATAACGGCCCATTGGCTGGTTTGGTGGCGGTTTGTGCCGGTTCTGATGTTATGCACCCAATGGGGGCATTGATTGTAGGCTCGATCGCAGGCGGCTTATTTGTATTCACATTTACTTATGTGCAAAACAAATTCCCTAAATTCGATGACGTATTAGGTGTATGGCCTTTGCACGGTCTGTGCGGATTATGGGGTGGTATTGCTGCGGGTATCTTCGGTCTAGAAGCATTAGGTGGAATGGGCGGTGTTAGCTTTATGTCTCAGCTTATCGGTTCATTGGCGGGTATTGCTGTTGCCGTAATTGGTGGTTTCTTGATTTACGGGATTATCGACAAGGTTGTCGGTATTCGTTTAGACGAAGAGTCTGAATACAACGGTGCTGATTTATCGATTCACAAAATTGGTGCTAACTCTGACGATTAATCTTTAATGATTTATCGTTGAACTAAGGTCAGCTTTTGCTGGCCTTTTTTATGCCTGCTTTGAAAATTCATATCTATCTCATTTATTATGATTTTTTACAATTTTAACTATGGGATATACATGGCTCTCCGCCTGCTAAGGTTTTGAAGCACTCTTCAAAATGAGAGGTCATTTCAATCCACTGATCTGCCTCAATTTCTAGTCTTGTCAGAATACTTTGTGCCTGTGCACTAATCGCACCGCGTTTATCATCCCGAAGAACTCTGCCCGTACAATCGACCAATTCTAAATAATCAGTTAAACGCATTTGGTTATCTCCTTTTAAAAATTGTTGAGAGAATAGGTTGCCCTTGAATAACAGATGCCAACATTCAACCACCTCAAGGTCTGAGCATGCTTTTGCCTTTTTAGCATTGAGATGAAGAACCGCGTGATCGTGATTGCTCATGATTGCATACGCAGCGATATCGATAGCAAAGACTGTAGGTAGTTGCAGGAGTTTATCCTCTAGCCAGTCACTATGGTGTTCGTAAGACTTACAGGATTGCTGATCAGAGCCATAGAGAAAAGCCCTGCGAACACAGCAACTAATGCAGTGATAGTAAATACCCGTAACCTAGCCATCTCATCGGATGGTAAATCCGTCATCGTTGCCAACTACTTACCGTATAACCTAGTGATGTTCGATGCAGAAAACCTCGACATGCTAAAGGTTTACCCAGTCATAAATAGCGAAGGTAAAACATCACGGGTAAGTGCGGTATATAACGCACCACCGCGTAATACCTTTATTGCAGCGCTTAAAGATTTAAAAGAAGTCTGGGAGATTCCATATCCAGTAAATGGCAAACCTTCCGCCATTAGAAAGATAGAGGTGAATGACTACCTAGATGATTTCTTCTTCGACCCAGAATACAAACTACTCATTGGTGCATCGCGTGACGCAGCGGGTGGCCAAGTAGTCGATCTAGATTTAGGCAAGGTCGTAAACAACATTCCATTACCGGGTATGCCACACTTAGGGTCAGGTATTACTTGGGATTACCCAATTAAAAATGAAAATGGATTCTTAGAAATACGACAAGTCCTAGCCTCGCCAAACCTAAAAGAAGGCAAGGTATCCGTAATCGATATGCAAACTTGGAAAGTCATAAAAGATATCAAAACCGAAGGCCCAGGTTTCTTTATGCGCAGTCATGAAAACTCACCCTACGCATGGGTAGACGTATTCTTTGGCCCTAACAAAGATGCCGTACATGTAATCGACAAATCGACGCTAGAGATTGTAAAAACTCTACGCCCATCACCGGGTAAAACTGCTGCCCATGTTGAATTCAACAAAGACGGCAGTAAAGTGATTCTGAGTGTTTGGGATATGGATGGCGAAATTATTGTTTATGACGCCAATACCCTAGAAGAAGAAAAACGCCTGCCTATGGTGAAGCCTTCTGGCAAATACAATGTGTGGAATAAAACCCAGTATGAGCGGGGGACTAGTCATTAGAATGTCATAAATATGTAATGATAAAGCACTGTATTTTCATGAGTGAAAATACAGACGCTAAAATTGTAGATTTTCCAGAAACTAAAGTTGCCGCAGCGAATGTAAAACAAGCTACCAGCCTCTGATTTGCATAAAAGCTATGGCATTCATTACCACAATCCTAGTTCACTATCTTCTTCAGAATATCGAGTTGATCTTTGCGCATCGGTGCAACAGGCTATTTCATATAATAAATTTTGAGTGATGAATAAAACAACCTCTGCGCCCCAGCAGATACTTTTATGACGAATGACTTGCCACAGCTTGCTGTTCTTCCACTACGTTAACGTAGGCCTTTTTAAAACGTGACATACAATAAATCTAAATACAGATTTTATGTACAGTTGATTTTAAGGTATTGATTAAATATTACTCAATTGGACGGGTTTTTTTAAAAAAATGCGCGTTAGCACTAGAAGAAGTTTTAAAAATATAGCAAAATCAGTAAGTTATCAATATGGACACTGACATAACGAGACTCTCGTTATTTGTGCAAACGCGCATGCGCGTTTATCTGGAGCTTGGAAATGGATTTCGAAAATTACCAAGTAAAATCAATCAGGTGTTGTGAAGTTTTAAAAGTCACTTACGTGCAAGCGCGCATGATTAAGCTGTTATGCGCAGAGCAGCCCTCTACATCTTCATTCAAAGTTTCATGGAGTTAGAATGATCTACAAGATAAAAAAGAAGATCGAGAGCGCCGAAATTTCTCTCTTAATTTCGAAATTCGAGGTACAAAAACTTATCAGCATACAGATAGATAATGGCTATAGAATACATGAATCACCAATTGAATCTGACGATGGACATAGGCTGAATGACTCTTCATTCATTGAATGGTGCAGAAATAGCCATGAAATTCTTAAAGAAGTATTTTCTAGTGAAGAGGTCGCTAAGTCATTCTCTGCAGAACCTGGATTCGCAGTTTGCACAACGCTTGAGCAAGAAACTGGTTTCATGAAAACCCGTCTGCGGAGAAGAGTAAAACATCTAGAAATAATTTCTGATAGCTTATAAAAATTCTCGGGGTAGAAATGAGTTCTTTACTTGTCCATATTCACCAAGGAAAGTATGACTCAGAGCGAGAGCTTATGAACCTAAGAAAAAATGCTCTTAATAATAACCGAGTCGATATCCTTGATGCCGTAAATCAAAGGTTACGCAGAGAGCACCCCAAGTTATATCAAAGGATTGTTGGCCCTCTCTTTTCAAAAAGTCGGGATATTGATGAAGACCAGTGGTTAGAAATTACTTCAAACTTCGAAAGTTGCTTTAGTTCATTTGTAGGCGGCGAAAGTAGTTTGCGCATAGCCTGTGAGAATCTTCACTATCAGCGTCCATCAGGTCTAGCGACTTGCAAACTGATGTTTCGTTAATACTTATTAATCTTTAATTCAGAACTAATATCGGAAATATTCTGAGGGATTAGTGCGTCTCGAATTGATATTTATGCTTAAAATGCAACAATACCGGATGAATTTTAACATTATGCTCAAGGTTAGGTTTCGAACAGCCAACTTTCACACTGCTATAGAAATTGCTTAAGATGGATGTCCATGTAGTTACTATAATCTAAAAGTCGTCGCCGAAGTACGCGCCGGTATTAATACCCGCAACCTTGCGATCTCTTCTGATGGAAAATCAGTGATCGTAGGCAACTACCTACCGTATAACCTAGTGATGTTCGATGCAGAAAACTTAGACCTATTAAAAGTCTATGACGTGGCGAACGACGCAGGAAAAACCTCTCGGGTAAGCGCGGTATATAACGCACCACCACGGAATACCTTTATTGCCGCATTAAAAGATGTAAAAGAAGTGTGGGGAATTCCATATCCAGTAGATGGTAAGCCACCAGAGATTCGTAAAATCAAAGTGAACGATTACCTAGATGACTTCTTCTTCGACCCAGATTATAAATTGCTTATCGGCGCATCTCGTGACGCTGCTGGCGGCCAAGTAATCGATCTAGATTTAGGCAAGGTAGTAAACAGCATTCCATTACCCGGTATGCCGCATTTAGGTTCAGGTATTACGTGGGACTATCAAGGCCCTAACGACAAGGCCCCAAGACAAGTACTCGCTTCGCCAAATCTAAAAGAAGGCAAGGTATCAGTCATTGATATGCAAACTTGGAAAGTCATAAAAGATATCAAAACCGAAGGCCCAGGCTTCTTCATGCGCAGCCATGAAAACTCACCTTACGCTTGGGTAGATGTATTCTTTGGCCCAAATAAAGATGCCGTGCATGTGATAAATAAATCGACATTAGAAATCGTAAAAACTCTGCGGCCATCACCGGGTAAAACAGCCGCTCACGTTGAATTCAACAAAGACGGCAGCAAGGTAATACTCAGTATTTGGGATATGGATGGCGAGATTATTGTTTATGACGCCAATACCCTAGAAGAAGAAAAACGCCTGCCGATGGTGAAACCTTCTGGTAAATATAATGTGTGGAATAAAACCCAGTATGAGCGGGGGACTAGTCACTAGAATGACGTATTTAATACAGTGAATTACCGTACAGTAAACAAATGACGACAATGCCACAGCCCTTATGAATAAAGGGTTGTGGCATTTTTGATTTTGTTGTTAATAAGCTGTATTCTATTCATTAGCAAAAAAATTTAATATTGTTAATTTTTTGTAGAGAAAAATAAGAATAGGGGGTGCTATTTCTTATTTCTATCTTAATTGATACTTGTTTACACACTAACCCTCTGTGTCAGAGTAGTTGTCGTCTTTTATAATATGAACAGAGCGGCAATGAGATCCCATGACAAAGCACTCAATTGAACAGAAAGAAGCCATCATAAATCGTTTCTCACAAAGTAATTTATC
>Ga0209292_1000500_pt1 | contig 51037 bp, 40 predicted proteins | sample GOMGulsemesocosm_2_FD_184634 | JGI IMG/M metagenome (GOLD analysis project Ga0209292, IMG submission 184634) | Methane-oxidizing microbial communities from mesocosms in the Gulf of Mexico - GOM9C Gulf of Mexico (SPAdes) (version 2) | ecosystem: Environmental > Aquatic > Marine > Cold seeps... | reverse complement strand
GTTTCTCATACCGCTTACCGTGGTTTTGGTGGTCCTCAAGGTATGATGACTATCGAACTGATCATGGATGAAATTGCTCGTCATCTTGGTAAAGATCCTTTAGAAATCCGTAAACTTAACTTATACGGTAAAGAAGAACGTAACGTTACTCATTATGATCAAACCGTTGAACATAACAACTTAAGCGAGATCATTGAATCGTTAGAAGAAAGTTCCGATTACCAAGCTCGTCGTAAAGCGATTACTGAATATAATGCTAATAGCAGCATACTGAAAAAAGGTATTGCCTTAACACCGGTTAAGTTCGGTATTTCTTTCACTGTACAGCATTTAAACCAAGCGGGTGCCCTGGTTCATGTTTACACTGATGGCACCATCCACTTAAGCCATGGTGGTAGTGAAATGGGTCAAGGTTTGAATACTAAAGTAGCGCAAATTGTTGCTGAAGAATTTCAAGTTGATGTTGATACCGTTGCTTGTTCTGCTGCTCGTACTGATAAAGTACCAAACTCATCTCCTACCGCTGCCTCTTCAGGAACTGATTTAAATGGTAAAGCGGCAGAAGCTGCTGCTAAAACCATCAAACAACGTTTAATTGACTTTGCTTGTGAGAAATATGAAGTTGAAGCTGGCCAAGTTCACTTTGAAAACAGCAATGTAATTGTAGGTGAACAAACCTTTAGTTTTGCTGAGTTCTCTCAAATTGCTTACATGAATCGGGTTTCATTATCTTCTACTGGTTTCTACAAAACACCTAAGATTCACTATGATCGTGCTGCTGGTAAAGGACGTCCATTCTTCTACTTCGCTACCGGTGCTTGTGTTTCTGAAGTTATCATCGATACCTTAACGGGTGAGTACAAAACTACCCGTACTGATATTTTACAAGATGTTGGTGCTTCAATTAACCCAGCAATTGATATCGGTCAAATCGAAGGTGCTTTTGTGCAAGGCATGGGTTGGTTAACGACTGAAGAATTGGTATGGAATGAACAAGGTCGTTTACTTTCAAACAATCCTGCAACCTACAAAATTCCAGCAATTAACGATGCACCTGAAGATTTCCGCGTTGCCTTAGTACCAAATGCTCCCAATCCAGAGCGTACTATTTACAATTCGAAAGCCGTTGGTGAGCCACCATTTATGTTAGGTATGGCTGTTTGGTCTGCATTGAAAGATGCTGTTGCCAGTGTCGCAGACTACAAAGTTAGCCCTAAACTAGACACACCAGCGACACCTGAACGAGTACTGTTTGCTGTTGAAGCCCTTAAGTCATCATCAATGGGTACGGCGAAATAACTCGCCCTGTAATTCTTTAATAGATATAGCTAGGAATATCATCATGAAAGTAAATTGGACCGGTGCTGTACACCAACTAAACAAACAAGGTAAAGCCTATGTTGTTGCGACAATTGTCGGTGTAACCGGTTCAACGCCGCGTAATAGTGGCACCAAAATGGTGATAACCAATGAAGATATTTTTGACACTATCGGTGGCGGTCACCTTGAACATAAGGTGATTAAACATGCTCACCAGTTATTAACTAGCGGTGAAGCTTGTCAACAACTTGAGCATTTTCAATTGGGTGCCCAATTAGGCCAATGTTGTGGTGGTGATGCCAGCGTATTATTTGAGTGTTTTGCCGCTAGCGGTGCCAACATCATACTCTTTGGTGCTGGTCATGTCGGTAAAGCACTTATCCCTATTTTAGCGGGTTTACCGTGTAGCATTACTTGGGTAGATAACCGTGCTGAACAATTTCCAGATGACATCGATAGTTACTCAAATGTCACTGCGATCGTTAGTGAAAACCCTGAAGAAGAAGTGGCAACTATGCCAGCGAACAGCTACTACATAGTAATGACACACAATCATCAGCTTGATTTTGACATTAGTCACAATATTTTAAAACGCGCTGATTTTGCTTATTCAGGCTTAATTGCTTCTGATACCAAATGGCGTCGTTTTCAACAAAGATTTCAACATCGTGATATTGATAAGAGCCTAGTAGATAAGATGAATTGCCCTATTGGTTTAGCGCAAGTTCAAGGTAAATTGCCGATGGAAGTTGCCGTATCCGTGGCCGGTGAAATCATACAGCTTTATCAAGCTAAGTTAGCTGCCAATGCAGAAGCTAACCCAAGCGCTAATAAACAAAAAGATGCTAAACCACAAAGCACTAAACGTGGCATAGGCTGGCAAGAGCTAAAAAGTTTAGTTAACGAAGAAGTTAGCTAACTGACTTAAAAAAAGTACAACAAATTAAATAAAGATATGCTCGCACATATTGACTGAGCTGACGCGGTTTAACACTTTGTTAAACCGCGTCAGACTCATTTTTTAAAAAATATTTAAATCGTTACAGAATTCAATGAGGATAAATTTTCAAGAACAAGGCGCTTGATTGACTAATAGCTGGCTATTGGGATTGAAAGCAACGAAGTTATTGGACATTTAAATCATTGGAAACGCATTCACAACGTAAGTAAACGTTTATCAATTAAGAGGAGTTAGCAAGGTGACCCATTTTGCTCTACAAAGTACACAAGTTGTTATTGACGGAAAAATGATCTCGGCTTGTATCGAAGTTAAAGATGAAGTAACCATTGCTATTCATAGTCATGGCGCTGCCCTTAGCTGTGAAATTAAAGACTTTGGCGAGCAAGTTATTATGCCAGGGCTTGTTGACTCTCACGTTCATATTAATGAGCCAGGCCGTACTGAGTGGGAAGGTTTTAATACCGCAACTCAAGCTGCTGCCGCTGGTGGCATTACTGCCCTTGTTGATATGCCATTAAACTGTATTCCAGTAACTACTACCAAAGCCGCTTTTCAAGAAAAGTTAGATTCAGTGCATGATAAACTTTGGGTGGATTGTGGTTTTTGGGGTGGCGTAATCCCACAAAACATTGATGATTTAGATGAGTTATTAACCGCGGGTGTTTTAGGTGTTAAATCATTTTTGATTGATTCTGGTATTGAAGAGTTTCCACCGGTTGAAGCGAAAGATATGCGCGCGGCTATGCCAATCTTAGCTAAACATGATGTGCCATATCTAATTCATGCCGAATTAGATTGTGGCCATTTTGATGATGTTGAAATCACTAAAGAGTACAACTCATTTTTAGAATCTCGCCCTAAAAGCTGGGAAAACAATGCTATCTCCTTAATGGTTGATATGGCGCGTGAATCTAAAGAAGCCGGTGATAACTGTAAAGTACATATAGTGCATTTATCCTCTGATGAAGCGTTATCTACAATCGCACAAGCAAAGTCCGAAGGTTTACGTTTTACTGCTGAAACCTGTCCTCATTATTTAACCATTGCCTCTGAAAATATTCCTGATGGCAAAACTTTATTTAAGTGTTGCCCGCCTATTCGTGAAAACAAAAACCGTGAACATTTATGGCAAGCCGTAAGTGATGGTCGTTTAGACTTTATCGTATCGGATCATTCACCTTGTACACCAGAATTAAAACATATTGATACTGGTGATATTGAAAAGGCATGGGGTGGTATTTCAGCACTGCAATTTGGTCTACCACTCATTTGGACTGAAGCAAAAGATCGTGGTTTTACCTTAGTAGATTTAGCTCGATTGATGTCTGCTGAAACGGCAAAGTTTGCTGGTTTAGACGGCATTAAAGGCGCAATTAGAGTAGGTAATCATGCTGATTTTTGCATATTTGATGAAACTATCGAGTACACCATTACTACCGAGATGATCAAACACAAACACAATATTACCCCTTATGCGGGTCGTAAAGTAACGGGTCAGGTCAACCATACCTTTGTCCGTGGTTTTCATGTTTATCAGCAAGATGAATTTATTAATTCACCAATAGGTCGACCGCTACTTAAAGGTCAGTTGTAAACGTCATCTTCGAAGTCTCTGATCGGAACGTAGCATGGATGCTACTTATTAGACAATGCAGGACGCATATTGTCCTGATCCATTGCTTTTAAGAGACTGGATCCCCGATTAAGACACCACGGGGATGACGATCCTGAACAATGTGCATAGGCATGTAAAAATATTAATAGAACACAAGAAAATAACATTAACGCAATGTATCAGAGTCGACCAAGGCTTGCCTGACAATGCAGTAACTGGAGATAAAAAATGATTGAAGATTGGTTAGCACAAAACAAATTGTCGGCAGAAGAAGCAGTATTAGAGCAGAAATTAAAAACTCATTATGTAGATTTAGCCAGTGAAAAAGTAGGTGGCGAAACACTATCATGTAGTGATGATTTCTTCGCAGAAATGGAAAACTTATTAAAAGTTGGTCGCGGTATTTTTATCGAAGAGAAGTTTACTGAACGAGGTAAATGGATGGACGGTTGGGAATCTCGCCGTAGTTATGGCCGTAATAATGGTCGTGATTCTGATTGGTGCATTATCCGTTTAGGCATCAGTGGTGTTATCCGCGCCTTTGATATCGACACTAACTACTTCCGTGGTAACGCGCCAGAAAAAGTTTCTGTTGAAGCTTGTGTAAGTGAAGTGCAACCTAATGCCGATACAGTTTGGCAGACAATTTTTGAAGCCACTGACGTTAAAGCACATAGCCAAAACCTTTTTGTTCTTGACGGTGAAAAGCAAAACGATACTGCTTTTACTCATGTGCGTTTAACCATGTTCCCTGATGGTGGTATTGCTCGTTTCCGCGTTTACGGTGAAGCTGAAGTAAACTGGAATGACTTTGTCGACGGCGAACTTATTGACCTAGCATCAATCAAAAACGGTGCAAAAGCATTATTAGTTTCTGATATGTTCTTCTCAGACAAAAACAACCTAATCATGCCTGGCCGTGGCGCCAACATGGGTGATGGTTGGGAAACTAAACGTCGTCGTGATCCGGGCCCAGATTGGTCAATTGTTAAATTAGCTGCAACAGGTAGCGTGAATAAGGTAATCATTGATACTTGTCACTTTAAAGGCAACTTCCCAGATACCTTTAAACTTGAAGGTTGCATCAGTGATAGTGATGATTTCACTGAAAATGCAGCAAAAGCCACTTGGACAGAAATTATTCCAAGCACTAAGTTATATGCGCATCGTGAGCATTTATTTACTAAAGAAATCGTTGTTGAGAAAGACCAGCCGTTTACACATGTACGTTTAAGTATCTTCCCTGATGGTGGTATTTCTCGTATGCGTGTTTTTGGTAACCGCCAAGGTTAGTTAACGTGACCTCGGATTAAGCAATTGCGGCCATTATTACGCAAAAGCGCTGTGAATATGTCCCTATAAGCTCGACTTATTCATCCATGAATAAGATGTTTTGCTCCATAAGGCAGCTTCACAGCTTTAATCCGGAGACCTCGTTAAACACGAATAAGTAGTAAAGAATAAAGGAAATGAAAATGATTTTAGAAGATTTAAACCAATTACCAGTAAGCGACGCTAGCCATACGTTTATGCAATGTTGTACTTCAAGTACTTGGGTAAACAATATGGTAGCAGCTCGTCCATTTGCTGACGAAGCAGCACTAAAACAAACCGCTGATGCTGCTTGGTTAGGTTTAACAGAGCAAGATTATTTTGAAGCCTTTGAAGGTCACCCTAAAATTGGTGATGTCAGTAGCCTGCGTGCTAAGTATGCTAATACCAAAGAATTAGCGGGTAACGAGCAAGGTTTAGTGAAAGAAGCTAACGATGCTGTGCTAGAAGTACTTTCTCAAGGTAATAGCGATTACGAAGCCAAATTTGGTTTTATCTTTATCGTTTGTGCAACGGGTAAAAGCGCCAAACAAATGTCTGATTTATTGCAAGCTCGTTTACCAAATAGCCGAGCACAAGAGCTTGTTAATGCCGCTGAAGAGCAACGTAAAATATTCCAACTTCGCATTACTAAAGCCTTCGGGAAAGCATAGCTGAAGGCTAATCTCTGTTGCTATAAAGTTTTAAGGCTATTTAAAAGCCGATTGATTTAAGGAAAGAACATGAGTCAAATTACAACACACATTTTAGATACAACCCGTGGTTTACCCGCGCAAAACGTACCAATTACGTTATTCGCTCAAGATGGCGAAGGCTGGAAAGAAATAAACGGCGGCGTTACTAATACTGACGGTCGTTTACCGGGTTTATTAGCTGCTGATGAAAAATTACCTGCTGGCATTTATCGCATGCACTTTGCTACCTCGGTTTATTTTAAAGCGAATAACGAAGAAGGCTTTTACCCCTATGTAGATATCGTTTTTGAAATTGACGCCAGCGGCACGCACTACCATATTCCATTATTGCTAACCGCATATGGCTACTCTACTTATCGCGGTAGCTAAGCTTCAGATAAGCTTTAGATAAGCAATAAAACGAACCAGTTTCAAGCCAGTAGAAAAATATTAAGCGTTACCATTAACCGAGAGATTAAGATGACCAGTAAAATCATTAATGTTGTACCCAAAAAGCTAACGGCCGAGAATTTCTCCGCTTATGGGGATGTTATTTCAGTGTCCGAAAGTGCTGAACATTTCGCCATTAATGATGGCCATACTATGCGTTATCATAATCTTGCCGACGTTGATGTTAGTGAGCAAGAGGGTAAAACCTTAATTAATATTTTTCGTTCCACCCCGCTGGCTTTTCCTTTACCTGTCGAAATGATGGAACGCCATCCTTTCGGCAGTCAAGCCTTTATCCCTACGGGCAAGCAACCCTATGTCGTTGTAGTTGCACCTAAAGGCGAATTAGAACCTTCAAAAATAGAAGTGTTTTTAGCAAGTTCAGAGCAAGGTGTGAACTACCATAAAGGTACTTGGCATCACTTTTGTTTAGCGCTAAATGAAGTCAGTGACTTTCTCGTGGTCGACCGCGGCGGAGAAGGCGATAACTGCGATGTAGAAAAACTCGATGGTTCAATGGTAATAACACTTGAAGCTTAGCAGTCACACTGCCCACAAATATTAAATTGAAAAGATAATAAATTCACAGCTCCACCCTAAATAAATTAGTAATAGGTTAAGTAATATGTCGAACAACACTGCAAACACTTCTTCAACAAGTGAAGTAATAAGTAAACCAACCAATACCGGTCGCAAAGCATACCGTGGCGAAGTACTACACTTTTTAGCCGATCCTGCCAAAGTCGCTGAAGAAGATAGTTACCAGTACTTCGACGATGGTCTTTTAGTCATCAACAATGGTTTAGTTGAAGCCGTAGGTTTTGCTAGTGATTTATTGGCAACGTTATCTGCCGATGTGACCGTGACTCAATATGACAATGGTCTAATCATGCCTGGGTTTATTGATACTCATGTGCATTACGCACAATCTGAAATGGTTGCCTCATACGGTGAGCAGTTACTCGAATGGTTGGAAAACTACACTTTCCCTGAAGAAAAACAATTTGCTGATATTGAGCATGGTAAGCGTGTTGCTGAATTTTTCTTAACACAATTATTAGATGCGGGAACAACAACTGCTCTTGTGTTTGGTACCGTTCATAAAGAATCTGTTGATGCTTTTTTCACTGTTGCCCAGCAGAAAAAATTACGCATGATTTGCGGTAAAGTATTGATGAATCAAAACTGCCCAGAGGATCTACAAGATACCACTGAATCAGGCTATACCGATAGCAAAGCATTAATTGAAAAATGGCATGACACCGACCGTTTGCTCTACGCAGTTACTCCACGTTTCGCACCAACTTGTTCTACAGAGCAATTGAACAAAGCAGGGGAATTATTAAAAGAATTCCCAGGCGTTTATCTACATACCCATTTATCTGAAAACAAAGATGAAATTGCTTGGGTTAGTGATTTATTCCCAGACAGTGATGGTTATCTTGATGTGTACGATAAAAGCAGCTTATTAGGTCGCCGTAGTGTATTTGCCCACGGCGTGCATTTACACGATCATGAATGTCAGCGCTTAAGTGAAACTGATTCAGCTATTGCTTTTTGTCCAACTTCAAACCTATTTTTAGGTAGCGGCTGTTTCAATTTAAAACAAGCAGAAGAGTTTGATGTCAATGTAGGTTTAGGTACCGATATCGGCGCTGGTAGCAGTTTTTCTATGCTAACCACATTAAACGAAGGTTATAAAACACAGCAATTACGTGGCGACAAATTAAGCCCATATAAATCACTTTATTTAGCGACCTTAGGTGGCGCGATTTCCTTAGATTTAGAAGGCACCATTGGTAACTTCACCAAAGGTGCTGAAGCTGACTTTATCGTACTAGATTATCAAGCAACTCCTTTAATGGACGTGCGCATCAAGCGCTGTAAAACCTTAACAGAGAAACTATTCGTTTTAAGTATGTTAGGTGACGACAGACACGTTAAAGCCACTCATATCATGGGCGAAAAAGTTTAATTAATAACTTTTTTAATACCTGAAGTTTGCGAATACGGCATCAAAAGTACTCACGAGCTTCAGTCATCAACTAATTCACTAATGGTAAATTAATACGCTTCACTGTCTAAAGCTAAGAAGTTAATAAAAATACCAGTACTACATCTAACAGGCGGTTGTCTAGCGCGGGGCTAAGGCAATATCACTAAAGAATAATAATTTTAAAAAATTATTCAAAAACGTAATTAACTAGTTAATCATAAAATTATAAAACTGCTACTACGAGTAGCGGTAAAAAGGAAAGACTATGGACCCGTATATTACTGAGTGGTTAAATTTAATCATTCGCTTCGCACATCTTATCGTTGGTATCGCCTGGATCGGTGCCTCATTTTATTTTGTTTGGTTAGACAACCATCTTGAAAAACCACCTGAGTGGAAGTCCGAAAAAGGTATTTCTGGTGATCTTTGGGCTATTCACGGCGGAGGTTTTTACGAAGTAGCAAAGTACAAACTAGCACCCCCGGTAATGCCAACAACATTACATTGGTTCAAGTGGGAAGCATATACCACGTGGATCACTGGTTTCTTATTATTATCATTAATGTTTTATGTTGGCGCTGAATCTTATTTAATAGATCCTCGCGTGCAGGAGTTAACACAATGGCAAGCAATTGGCCTAGGTTTAGGTGCTATTGTTGTTGGTGTTGGTAGTTATGAGCTATTAGTAAGAACTAAGCTTAAAGACCACGGCTTAATCTTAGCGCTTATTTTATTCACTATTGCTACGGCTTTATCTTACGGTTTAACCCAAGTATTTAGTGCACGTGGTGCTTACATGCATATGGGCGCTATCTTAGGCACTATCATGGCTGGCAACGTGTTTTTTGGCATCATGCCATCACAACGTGCCTTAGTTAAAGCAGTAGAAGACGGAGAAACGCCTGACTCTAAATATGGTTTAAACGCTAAATTACGTTCTACCCATAATACTTACATCACTTTACCTGTGCTGTTTATTATGATTTCTAATCACTACCCAATCACTTATAACCACAGTGCAAACTGGTTAGTGTTAATGGCAATCATAGTCATCACCGCAGCTGTTCGTCAATACTTTGTACTACGCCACTTCGGCAAGCACAAACCTATGGTTTTAGTTGGCTCTGTTATTGCCACTGTAGTGCTTGCTTATCTGATTGCACCAAAAACAGTGGAAATCACTGCTGAGCAAAAACAACACGTTGTTACTAATGCACAAGTACAACAAATTATTGAAGACCGTTGTACTGCATGTCATTCAGAAGCACCGACTGATGATATATTTACCTCACCTCAAGGTGGCGTTATCTTTTCAGACATTGCTTCAATTAAGCAATGGGCGCCAAGAATTCAAGCGCGTGTAATTGGCAGTAAAGACATGCCGTTTATGAACAAGACTAAAATGACCGATGAAGAACGTCTAACGCTATCTCTATGGTTAAGTAAAAATAAAGGATAAAAAATGAAGAAAAAATCCATCAAGAACGGTTATAAAGTTGCTGGCTGTTTAGTTAATTTAGTCGAAAATGAAGTATTACCCGGTCTTAGCCTTAAATCCGAACACTTCTGGGATTCTGTTGCTGATGTTCTAGCTGAGTTTACTCCGCGTAATGAACAACTGTTAACTAAAAGAGCAGACCTACAGGCACAGATAGATACGTGGCATAGTGATGCCGCTAACCAACCTTTTGACCAACAACGCTATCAGTTGTTTTTAAAAGAGATAGGTTATCTGGTAGAAGAAAAAGCAGACTTTACCATCTCCACTAAAAATGTTGATGATGAGGTTGCTCTTGTTGCCGGGCCCCAACTTGTTGTGCCCTTGATGAATGCTAGATTTTCTCTGAATGCTGCTAATGCACGATGGGGAAGTTTATATGATGCTTTATATGGCACCGATGTTATTGGTGACGATAACGGTGCCAAACAAACTAAAGATTTTAACCCTATTCGAGGTCGTAGAGTACAAGCCTACGCCCGCAGGTTTTTAGACGATACTCTACCACTTACCAGTGGTAGTCATATTGATGCGGTGCGTTATCATATTGTGAACAAAGTATTCACTGTTAACTTATTTAATGGTGAACAAGTTCAGCTAAAAGATGCAGAGCAATTTGTTGGTTACAATGGCAAAGTTAATGCTCCTTCAGCATTACTATGCCGCCATAATGGTTTACACATTGAAATCCAAATTGATAAAGACAACGTTGTTGGTAAAACTGATGCCGCCGCTGTTAAAGATGTAGTATTAGAGTCGGCATTAAGCACCATTCAAGATTGTGAAGATTCAATTGCTGCAGTTGATGCATCTGACAAAACCTCTGTTTATCGTAACTGGTTAGGTTTAATGAAAGGCGACCTTGCGGAGATTATCCAAAAAGGCACTAAGACTATTACTCGTACCTTAAATCATGACCGTAGCTACATATCTCCAGAGCAAAAAAAAATAATGCTTTCAGGGAGAAGTCTGCAGTTTATCCGTAATGTCGGCCACTTAATGACAACAGATGCCATTATCACCAAAGTGGGTGATAAAGTGCCTGAAGGCATTGTTGATGGACTTATTACCTGCTTAATTTCATTGCACGATTTACAAGGCACGTCGAAATTTAAAAATTCTAAAGCCGGTAGCATTTACATAGTAAAACCTAAAATGCATGGCCCTGAAGAAGTAACCTTTAGCCACGATTTATTTAGCGCTATAGAACGTATTTTAGGGTTAGCCGAAAACACCATAAAAATGGGTATCATGGATGAAGAACGTCGTACTTCAGCCAACTTAAAAGAGTGTATCCGCGCTGCACAAACACGTTTAGCCTTCATAAATACTGGATTTTTAGACAGAACTGGTGATGAAATTCATACCAGTATGTTAGCTGGCCCAATGGCACAAAAAGCTTTGATGAAAGATGAACCATGGATAACCGCCTATGAAAATCGCAATGTTAGAATTGGCTTGCAAGCAGGTTTACAAGGTAAGGCACAGATAGGTAAAGGCATGTGGGCAATACCTGATCAAATGTCTGAAATGGTTAATAGTAAAATAGCTCACCCGCAATCGGGTGCCAATTGTGCTTGGGTTCCCTCTCCTACCGCTGCAACATTGCACGTAATGCATTATCACAAGGTAAATGTGCAGGAGATTCAATCGGCAATGCAAGCTGAATTTGTTCGCCCTGGCGCTATCGATGATTTATCAGATCTATTAACGATTCCTTTACTAAAAAACCAAGATAAGTTGTCCTCCGAAGCGGTTCAAAAAGAGTTAGACAATAATATTCAAGGGCTACTAGGGTATGTTGTGCGTTGGGTAAACCAAGGTATCGGCTGCTCTAAAGTACCTGATATTGATAATATTGCCCGCATGGAAGATAGAGCTACCTTAAGAATATCGAGCCAACATGTTTGTAACTGGCTTCATCATGGCATAATTACCGAAGGCCAAGTACATGAGTCATTAAAACGTATGGCGCCAATTGTTGATGAACAAAACTCTAGTGATAGTGGCTACATTATGATGTCGAACAATCTTGATGGGAGTATTGCTTTTAAAACGGCAGCTGAGCTTATCTTCCAAGGTAAAGACCAGCCAAGCGGCTATACTGAGCCGTTATTACATGAACGACGCCAGAACGTAAAAAATTTGCATTAACTAAAACGTGAACAACTTACCATATTAAAGCTAAATGACTATTTACAGAGTCATTTAGCTTTTTACAATATTTATCTCATCAATAACCTTCCCTTATATATTTCAATACTAGTGCCTAAATATAGGTGTCCAAATAGGCTCTAGCCACAAGCAAGAGCTATTCACTCTTAATATTTTTGATTTTCCGCAATTATTGATTCCATTTGCCAGAAAGCGATAGCTGTCAGTGAAAACTTGTTATAAAGTTATTCGCTCTACTAAGAATAATAAAGTTTTGAGGTATCTGTGCAGGTAAAGAAAGAATCAGTCGGACAAGTTCGCCAGAAAAATGTAGCACTTATTTTAACTGCAGCTAAATCAGAGTTTGTCACCCACGGTTTTAAGGGGGCATCCATTAAGCGTATTGCTGAACGAGCTAATATCCCAAGAGCCAATATCCACTATTACTTCAATGATAAAACAGATCTTTATCAACAACTGCTTCACGAGATTATTGTCAGCTGGAACACCAGTTTCGATACCTTAAGTATTGATGATGATCCTAAAACCATTCTAACCGCTTATATTCATGAAAAAATAATGCATGCCAAACATGATCCTGACGGTTCTAAAATATTTGCTAGTGAGATTATTCATGGTGCTCCTATTCTGACTGAATATTTACATACCGAATTCAAGCAATGGTTGGATGAAAAAATCACTATTATTGACACTTGGATTGAGCAAGGTCAAATAGATGCCATCAACCCACATCACTTGTTATTCCTTATCTGGAGTTCAACTCAGCATTATGCCGATTTTAATGTTCAGGTATTGGCTGGTTTTGGTAAGGAGACGATGGATGATGATGATTTTGAAGAGGTAATAGATTCACTGACCACTATTATCTTAAAAGGCTGTGGCTTAACCTAAGCCTTTTTGTCTGTATTTATCTTATATACCCAAGTAATTTGAAATTCCAGCTGAATCCCCATCTTCATGTTGCTTGTATATAAGCTTAACAAATTGGCTATTATTAAAAGTTGAGTTGGTATTTATCCAATAACTCTTGATAATAAGTCGAGGCTTTTAATTGTTGAGTGAGTTGCCCAATCGTTTGTTTTATTTCTTGAGAGTCATCTCTTGCTCTTGTTAGCGCCATATATACGGGTGTAGTTGAAATATAGGGTTCTATCGCTTTAACCTGAGAACTCACATTCTCTGTTGAAATGAGTCGATTAAAGATAAGTGGATTGGCAATAGCCATATCTATTCTGCTGCCGAGCAACAACGTCAATAACACCTCTTCCGTTAATGCTGGAAATTTAGTTAAGTAGCTTGCCCGGTCAAAAGCCTCACCATATGAATACTCCCTCGTAGTACCAATAGAATATGGCGTTAACTGCTGTAACTGGCCATTAAACTCAAGGTCATTTTCATTTAACGCAAACAATTGATTAACTTCATTTCCATAAGATGGCTCAATGAAATGATAAATTTTCTCGCGCTTGGGGGTTTTGAATAAAGTGAGTATAAGATCAACTTGACCCTGCTCAACTTGATGAAGCGCCCTTGGCCAAGGAAGTATGATAAATTTAAAAGCATATTTAGAATTAGCTTCCACATAATTAAGAATATCAATAGAAAAACCCTTTCTTTCTCCATTCTCTTCATAGTTAAATGGAAAGTAACCTATCTCTTCGATAGCCACTGTCAGAATCACTTTATTCTTTTTCGCTTGAGGATCGCCTAACTGTAAGCTCGTATGCGCTAAGACAGAGAAGGAAAAAACATAAATTAAAAGTATTATTTTTATAAAACGCATAATTAGCAGTATAACTATTTATTGATATTTATCTAGCGTTTGAGTCCGTTGACTCTTTAGTTAATCCATTCGGTACACTCTAATAAGCTTTGCTTGTTCCCAACAGGTAAAATATTGGCAACATTGCTCTATCAATTAAATGGTATATTTCAGCATAAAATTTGCTTTTCATAGGTAGCAAAAGACATTTCTTTACTCTTCAGTTGCCGTAAAGCAGCTTTTCAAGCTATCAAAAAATATCCATAGAGGGTATTTCACTCTATAAAATGTTGTTAAAGGCCCCTACACAAAGATTTCTTATTTCACATTGTGAAGTGCTTTGTCGAAAAAACGCACTAAAAAAGCGCTTTGAATTTCACAATGCGAAAAAAAAGACCACCAATAGGTGATCTTTTTTCATTAATAAAACCTTTAAATGAGATTTATTGGTTCAAGGCATCCTTTAAAGCGGTCAAACATAAGGCTACATTTTCACTTTTAGCAGTATGTCCCATTAAGCCGATGCGCCATGCTTTGCCTGCAAACGCACCTAAACCAGCACCAATTTCAAGGTTGTAATGTTCAAGTAAGTAGTTACGAACTTTCGCATCATCAGCGCCATCAGGAATGTAAATAGCATTTAGCTGAGGTAAACGTTCTTCTTCTGGTACGATAAACTCAATACCTAGATCTTTCAGTCCCTTAGCTAACACCTCATGCTGGGCTCTATGACGTGCCCAGCTGTTTTCTAAGCCTTCATCATGTAACATTACTAACGCTTCATGTAAGGCGTATAAAGAGTTCACTGGGGCAGTATGGTGGTAACTACGTTTGCCCTTACCTGACCAATAACCCATTACTAGGGTTTGATCTAAGAACCAACTTTGTATCTGGGTCTTACGGTTTTGTACTACTTCTACTGCCTTAGGGCTAAAAGAGATAGGTGAGATGCCTGGTACACAAGACATACACTTCTGGGTACCTGAATAGATAGCATCTATGCCCCATTCGTCTACTTTAAGCTCGACTCCACCTAATGACGTTACTGCATCAACAATCGTCAAACAATCATGCTCTTGAGCCATTTTACACAGGGCTTTGGCATCAGATACTGCACCTGTTGACGTTTCTGCATGAACAAAAGCCAAAAATTTAGCATCTGGATGATCATGTAATGCTGCTTTTACCTTGTGTGTTTCAACAGCACGTCCCCAAGGAGAGTCAACAACCACGGCCTCTGCACCAATTCTGGTAACGTTTTGAATCATACGATCGCCAAATACACCATTACGACAAACAATGACTTTATCGCCAGCTTCGACTAAGTTTACAAAGCATGCCTCCATCCCTGCTGAACCCGGTGCTGATAAAGCAATGGTGAATTCATTTTTAGTTTGGAAGGCATATTGTAATAAAGTTTTTACTTCATCCATCATATTAACGAATAGCGGGTCAAGATGACCGATTGTAGGTCTAGCCAGTGCTGAAAGTACACGTGCACTTACATCTGAAGGACCGGGACCCATTAAAATTCGTTCTGGTGGATTAAATGATTTAAAAGTCATGATTGCTTACCCTCTATTTAGTTTTAATTTTAATTTTTAGTTGTGTTTATAAAACAACCTGATGTATCTTAGTTAACCGTAACCTGACACTTGTGTCAAGTTGCAGGCGATAGTCAAAACATGGACATCTTGAAAAGAATTAAAACTAAAATTAAAATAAATTCAAAATTACATTAAGAGAGACACTATGAATATTAAAGCATCACTAACCGCACTTGCATTAACTGCAGCATTAAGTGCACCAATGGCATCTGCCGAAATTTGGAGTAATACTGAAGTTCAACTGCAAGCTGGCGGTGAATTTGAAACCCAAGGCGGCTTTGGTCAATCAACCGGCACAATAACTACCTTTCAGCATGCCGGTGGTTGGGAATATGGCGATAACTTTTTCTTCATCGACCATTCACAATATTCGGGTAAAAATAGTACGCCTGATTCAGCTGAGTTTTACGGCGAATGGTATTCAAACTTTAGCTTAGGTGCTATGACTGGTAGCGACTTATCTTTTGGTCCAGTGAAAGACATAGGTTTAGTTGCGGGCTTTAACTATGCACCGGAAGTAGACAGTTCTTGGGTATTACCGGGTGTGCGTTTAGCTTTAGATTTACCTGGTTTTGCCTTTGCACAATTCGACATTACTGCCTTTATTCATGCAAGCGGTGCTGATTCATCTTTAGCGGGCGACTTCGGTGCCCCTTTCTCTATCATCGACGAAGACACTAGTTTTATGGTCGATTTTTCATGGGCTTTACCCTTTAAACTGGGTTCTACCAGTTGGAGTTTTGAAGGCCACGCAGAGTATATAGACGGTCGTACTCAAGTAAATAACTTTGGTACTACAGAGCTCGAATCTTGGATATTGATCCAGCCACAAGTTCGCCTAGATGTTGGTGAGTTGATTGGCACGCCATCTAACCGCTTATTCGCAGGTATTGAGTACCAATACTGGAAAAATAAATTAGGCGCTAAAGGTGTTGATGATAATACCGTGCAATTCTTAGCAGTATGGCGTTTCTAAAAGCATAAATGTAAAAATTAGCAATGAATCGCTATAACTATTGAGTACATTAATAGTTATAGCGAAAGCTGCATTTTGGCACCACTGCCGAGTTTGAAAACATATACCCGTTCGTTCATTGAGATATTACCTGCGTTTTATTCGCTGCATCTCAGCTGTATATTTAAAAAAACAAGATTTAAAAATCCATAGTAGGCTTCGCTGTTGTGGCTGGTATTTTGCACTCCTAAAACTTGCACTCACCACACCTGATAAGCCCTCTGGTAGTTACTTTACTGAAGTGAAGTCAACAACGTAATTTATTAATAACACTTTTTTGGTATTCAGCATACTACCCCCAACCAGCATGTTGAGTACCGCCTTTTATTTACAATAATTCCTTAAAACTATAAGAAGTAGGTCACCCATGTCTGATTTTAAACAAGCTGCACTGGATTATCATGCCTTGCCAACGCCAGGTAAAATAGCCGTAGCAATCACCACCCCCGCCGAAACAAGTATCGATTTGTCACTAGCATATAGTCCTGGTGTAGCAGAGCCTTGCAGAGAAATAGCCAACAACCCAGATGATGTCTACAAATATACTGGTAAAGGCAATACTGTAGCCGTGATATCAAATGGTACCGCAGTATTAGGTCTAGGTAATTTAGGACCAATGGCATCAAAACCTGTTATGGAAGGGAAAGCATTATTGTTTAAACGTTTTGCCGACATTAACTCTTTCGATATTGAAGTAACTCATAAAACAACTGAAGAATTTATCAATACCGTTGCCTGTATTGCTGATAGTTTTGGTGGTATCAACTTAGAAGATATTAAAGCACCTGAATGTTTCATTATTGAAAAAGCATTAAAAGAGCGCTGTAAAATTCCGGTATTTCATGATGATCAACACGGTACGGCTATCGTAACGGCTGCTGCCATGATTAATGCCTTAGAAATTCAGAATAAAAAAATAGAACAAGCTAATATTGTTTGTTTAGGTGCTGGTGCTGCCGCCATAGCTTGTATGGAATTATTGATTCAATGTGGCGCGATGCGTGAAAAAGTCTACATGTTAGACACTAAAGGAGTAATTCATACTCGTCGTGATGACTTATCTGAATACAAAACCCGTTTCGCAAATAACACCGATAAAAGAACGTTAGATGATGTTATTGATGGCGCAGATGTTTTCTTAGGTTTATCAGGCCCGAACTTACTTGCCCCTGAACAATTAAAGAAAATGGCACAAAACCCAGTGGTATTTGCCTGCTCTAACCCAGATCCTGAAATTAACCCTGAACTCGCTCATAGTGTTCGCAGTGATTTAATTATGGCAACAGGTCGTTCTGATTACCCGAACCAAGTCAATAATGTTTTATGTTTCCCTTTTATTTTCCGTGGCGCGCTAGATGTTCGCGCGCGAAAAATTAATAACGAAATGAAAGTAGCCGCTGTTCACGCCATTAGAAAACTTGCTAAGCAAGAAGTTCCAGAAAGTGTGTTAACAGCGAGTGGTGAAAAGCAATTATCTTTTGGTAAAGGTTATATCATTCCTAGACCAATGGACCCTCGTTTATGTAAAGACGTGGCTTTGGCGGTAGCACAAGCAGCTGTTGATTCAGGAGTCGCGGCACTACCACTGCCTGATAATTATATGAATGATGCATAAGTTATTTTAGCCCTCCTATAAAACTCTCCACCTAAAAGACAAAAGCCTTACCAAATGTGTAAGGCTTTTTCTTGTAAAGCTCAGCCTAAACATTATTTTTTCAGTTAGTTGCCTGAGATAAATAAATAGAATAATCTACCGCCTCATCATTTAACGGATTAAATTCATGACACATTCAAAAAACAATCTCCTCTGTTTATTCATACTTTCAATAATGCTTCTTGCGGGTTGTAGTTCCAAACCTAATATAGAGTCAGATGCATTATCTTTGGCTACTGCTCGTTTTGGCCATGCCGCTATCAACGATGGTGAAAAGATATATGTACTGGCTGGAGGTGGTAGGTCAGGTTTTCTTTCAAACATTGAAATTATTGAACCCACATCAGGAAAAGCTAAGGTTCTATACAATAAATTAATACCAAGACAATTTTTTTCGGCAGTTTGGGATGGCAAACATTCAATCTACATAATTGGTGGGGAGAGGATTAAGGACAACAAATTGCTCTTTGAAAAAAGAGTAGAGGTCTTTAATACCATTACCCATGAAGTGAGTTTTGCCCCACCGCTTCCTATGCGAACTCGCATTAACAGTGCTGTCTTTTTAAAGGGCAATATTTTTGTTTTTGGTGGAATTTACCCATACAAAGGAAGGTTTATAGCCAGCCCGATTGTCTCCGTTTTAAAGATAGACCAAAATAAATGGGTTAGAGCTGCCGATATGCCAACCACGAAATCGACAAAGGCTATCGTTAAAGAAGACTTAATTTATCTTGTAGGTGGTTATAATGGTAAGTCTTCGCTTAAAACCTTTGAAAGATTCGACCCGATTTCAAATAAATGGGAGTCACTGCCCTCCATGCCAGTAGGCATTAGTGCACACTCACTTACCTTAATTAAAAATAAGCTCTTTGTCTTTGGTAATTACAATGATCTGGACTCAACTTACTCTTATGATTTTGACACACTCAAGTGGGAAAGAATTGATATTGGTTATAAAGCAAGCCGACATAATGCCACCACTACCCTGGGTGATATAACCTATGTAATAGGCGGAACTACAGCTAGCCATGGACCTTTTCTCAATGATATACAAACGTTTAAACTGTAATAAGTAACCATAGAAAACTCAAATTCACACAGAAACTAGGTGAGTTTGAGTTCTTATAACAGCTATCCATTAACCTATGATCTACCAAGGAAATCCCCCCCCATCTTCCTTAAAGCCACTAATACATTCAAGATGCTTAAACATTAAATAAACTTTTTTATAGTCAGATCATAAATATATAAAAAAATACATACAATAACGAATGATTCGCATCCAATTATATTTAATTTAACACAAATGTACTACAATCCTCCGAATATTACTGATGTACCCGTTACCTAACTATCAGTAATGTCACTGCTATTAAATTTGAAAGTAGAACTATTGGTTGAGCAAGACGCCCACCTTTTCATACGCAAGGACGTGGAATTAATCCCAAATAAGATCCGTACTGGCTCAAGGCAAAAGCATGAACATAAGAAAAACCTTTTTTTGGCTGCATTTAATAATCGGTTGTAGCGCCGCTATCTTTATTTTTTTAATGTCTATCACAGGTGTTGCATTAACTTATGAGCGTCAGATGATTAAAGCGGCCGAGCGTAATGACTACCCTGCTATACCAGCAGACTCAATAAAAAATTTACCCTTATCTGAAATTTTAATTATTGCTCAAAATTACCCAACAAAAAAAGTTGCAGAAATCGTAGTAGAAAATCAACCAAATGCGCCAATTATTGTCAAAGATGGTAGAAAAAAAATAGCTTATCTTAATCCTTATACCGGAGCTGAAATGGCAGTACCTGGTCAAGCGACTAAAGCTTTTTTTCGTAAATTACGTGCTTTTCATCGTTGGTTAACTTTAGATGGTAAATTCAGCGAAACTGGCCGTTGGGTTAATGGTATTGCTAATATTGTTTTTCTTGTTTTAATTCTGTCTGGGCTTTATTTATGGTTGCCTAAACGATTTAAATCCAGAGCATTTAAACAAAGACTAACTTTGTCTGGAAACTACGCTAGTAAGAGTGCTAGAAATTATCAATGGCATAACGTGTTCGGAATATATATGGCTCCGGTTCTTTTTGTTTTGGTTGTCACCGCATTTTTCTTTTCCTTTAAATGGCCAGGAAACACACTTAAAGAATTAGTATCTACTGAGTCAGTATCACTCGCTAAACCACAAGAAATTTCTCATCAACAGGCAAGTTTACAATTACCTATTACTGAGCAGTTAGCCAAAGTACAAGCGTTATACCCACAATGGCAAAACATTCAGTTTACTTTGGATGCGCCACTAGGCGAGTTATTAGCGCGAGTGCCAACCGATAGTAAACTTTATAAAGTAGATAACGGTAACGGTGGTGAGCCACAAAAACGCGTTAAGGTTTTATTAAACGCGACAACGGGCGATATAATTCAACAACAAAAGTTTGAGCAGTTATCTACTTACAGTAAATTACGTAGCTATATAAGATTTACCCATACGGGTGAGGCTTTTGGATTACCTGGACAAACAGTTGCAGGCTTAGCTTCACTATTAGCATGCTTGTTAGTCTATACCGGCGCTATGCTCTCTTGGCGTCGTTGGAGAAATAGCCGAAAAGTGAAAAATAACCAAGCTGTATTTGCGAGTTAGAATTTTTTAAAGGGTATTTGGTAGAGCCAAATAAAAAGGGAAGGCTCTACCTTAAATACTCGCTGCAACTAGTCTCGCTTATATAAAGACTCTATTGTGCTTGTAGCAATAGTATTAGCATTAATCATATAACCAGCTAATGCGCCTGAGGCACCTGCAGGTAATTCAAGTTTTTCCACTGAAAGTGCATGTACGGTAAAACGATAATGGTGCACACCGTGGCCTTTTGGTGGGCAAGCACCGCCAAAACCTCGGCTACCATAATCATTTTGTATTTGCATGCTGCCCTTAGGCGCTAATTCTTGTTTAGTACTACCTGCGCCCGCTGAAACTTCTGTGACTGTACTCGGAATATTAACAATTTGCCAATGCCACCAGCCACTACCCGTTGGCGCATCAGGATCATACGCGGTAATGGCAAAACTCTTATGGTGCACACCGTGGCCTTTTGGTGGGCAAGCACCGCCAAAACCTCGGCTACCATAATCATTTTGTATTTGCATGCTGCCCTTAGGCGCTAATTCTTGTTTAGTACTACCTGCGCCCGCTGAAACTTCTGTGACTGTACTCGGAATATTAACAATTTGCCAATGCCACCAGCCACTACCCGTTGGCGCATCAGGATCATACGCGGTAATGGCAAAACTCTTAGTACCTTTAGGTGCATCTGACCACTCAAGCTGAGGTGATAAGTCACCACCTTCACAACCAAAGCCGGTAAATTCCTGAGCTTTAGGCATAAACTCGCCTGGGGCAATATCCGAACTAGACAATGTAAATGTATTAGCGGAAACGTTTGATGAAAGACTTAGGGTAAGTAAAACGATAGATGTGAATGACTTAAACATAATGGTGGACCTTATTTTATGGCTTAGTGAGTAGAAGATGAGGGGTATTTTAGCTTGGCCTCACTTTTTTAATAGTCTCAATCCCGTCAGGTTTTCGCCCTAATCCGTCACTTTTTTTATTTAGTTTTACGTAAAGCTGAAGGTGTCAGACCAAATCTTTCTTTAAAACGACTGCTAAAGCGCGACTGAGATTGGTAACCACACTGCTCAGCAATAAAAACAATAGAATAAGTGGTTGTTTGCAGTAAATGTAAACCAAGACCTAACTTCACTTGGTCTTTGATTTCCTGCACTGTAGTGCCCTCTGCAGATAGTTTTCGCCTAAGCGTCGACTCGCTCATAGCAACTTGCTGACAAATGGTCGCGAGTGCAATCTCAGTTGACGGTTGCTCGCTCAAAATAGCATGAACTTTTTGCCCTAACTTATGCGGAGAAGCCATAGCTAAAATGTCTTTATAGCCTAAATGATAAAGTAATTGTAGTAACTCTTTTCTGCGTAATGCCCACATTTCTTGTGGTGAATATATAGACCATTCAACAAATTGTTGTAGGCACATTTCTAGAGCAAGCGATATTTCTCCAAGAGTAAAAGACTTGTCGCTAACGGTATGCGGACCAATACCGATAAAATCTTGATATTCAAACTCAATTAACAGAGCAAAATACTCTTTTTCTTTGGGGATATTACGCATGTTTATTGCAGGGCTATCCGACAAGAAAATGAAGTCACCAGCACGGCACAGTATTTCGCCCTTTGTCCCTAGTTGTTTATCTCCGTCAAGCACGGCAATAAACAATGGTTTTACCACGGGTACATTTAATAAGTGCTGTTCTTTTATTGAAGAGTAAATAGCAAAAGGTAACATGCGATCTTCGGTGCTGATCGCTTTAATAGCATTAATAAGCTTATTCATAGAGGTAATCTTGGTAAGTTAGGCTAAATTCAACATGATTATGCATTACGAATAGCGGTGACAGTCACCTCAATCAAGACATCACCTTCAAGGTTTACACCAAGGCATGCACGTTGTGGCCAATGTTGAGGATTATCACCTAACCAGTTTTTCCAAACAGTATCCATCAATGGTTTTTCTGCCATATTAGCGATATATACTTGTGCGGAAACAATGCGACTTTTATCTGAGCCTAACTCAGCCAAGTTATCCTCAATAGTTGCCAAGGTAAGTAATGTTTGCTGCTCAATGCCAACAGATAAATCTGATGCAGTTGCTACTGTCCACACTAAGTCTTTATAAGCTGATGATTTACTACGACCATCATAAACACCTTTTTTTCTCTCAATCATGTAATATCTTTATTTAAAATTTAAAGCAAGTGGTTAGCAGATTTATACAAACTTACACATGCCATGTCCCAAAGTATTATTGGGTCTTTGGATATAGCCGTATCTAGCATAAAAGTGTTCTTTTCCTTGGGAAGCCAATAAACCTATCGTTGAACCTTCTTCAGCGGTATAACGTAAATAACCTTCAATTGTGTCCATTAGCACAGTACCTATACCCTGCTTTTGGTAGTCCGGGTCAACCACCACATCTTGAATATAAAAATACATGGCGCCATCACCAACCACACGGCCCATACCAATAAGTTGTTGGTCATCATATATAGTGATGTGAAATAGGCTTTGTTCTAAGCTCTTTTCAGCGAGGCTGGTATCAAGGTCACCCCAACCAACTTTATTGCGTAATTTTAAAAAACATGCAACTGTTGGTCTGGCTAACTTTAGAGAATATTTATCTGCTAACACGTTAATTTCCGGTTATTTTAACTATTCTGATTAATGATTCAATGTCGAATCTCAACTAAAGGCTAGACGACATTGGATTGTTAAAGGAAAAATTGCAAGAGTTAACTACTACCCGTTTTTTCATGGGATAGAAGGCTTTGCAACAATGAATATATTTTATTTACATCAATAGGTTTGCCTAAACAGTGGTCAAAACCTGCTTGCTTATATTTATCAATATCACGCTTCATAATGTTGGCTGTTAAGGCGATAATAGGAATGTTTGGGTAAGTGTTTTTCAACACCTCACAGGCTTGAACACCATCCATATTGGGCATCTGAATATCCATAAAAATAAAATCAGGTCGTAACTTTCCAACTTCGTCTATCGCTTCTATACCATCATTTGCAATACGGATAGTCGCTTTAGTCGGCCCTACAATAGCAGTAAAAATTTTCTGATTAATCCTATTATCTTCAGCTAATAGAATATTAATATTTTCTGCTTGTGGCATTTGTACCTGGGTCAATTCCTTTGTATCCTGATTGGCTAACTCAGTTTTCTTTAATGGTAAAACAACAGTAAAGATAGAGCCTACTTGTGCTTCACTGGTAACGGTAATTTCGCCCGCCATTAAGTTAGCCAATTGTTTAGCAATCGGCAAACCCAAACCGGTGCCGCCAAAGTTCCTAGTCGTGGTAGAGTCCGCTTGTTCAAAGCGATTAAATAATTTACTCAGTTGAGATTCAGGGATGCCAATACCCGTGTCTTTAATTTTAAATACTAAGGCGCCATTTTTCTGCCCCAGTGTAATACTCACTTCTCCCTTTAAGGTAAATTTAATCGCATTAGAGATTAAATTTAGAATAATCTGCCTTACCCTTACAGGGTCAGCTAACCAATAAGCATGCACTCCTTTTTCAATCGTGACAACTAAGCCAATTTTATTTTTTTCGGCTAAAAAAGTAAGTTCAGTAACGATAGATTTGAGTAATTCTACGATATTGGTAGGCAGTGACTCTAAACTAATATTATTAGATTCAATTTTAGACAAGTCTAAAATATCATTAATAATTGATAGTAGATTTTTTGAAGAGGTAATACCCATTTCAACCATTTCTTTTGACGAGGCAGACAACTCATCTTGTTTCAGTACTTGCAATGAACCTAATACACCATTCATTGGCGTACGGATTTCATGACTCATATTAGCTAAGAAATCACTTTTAGCAATATTTGCCCCCTTAGCTTCTTCCAGGGCTTTTTCAAGTGCTGAGCTTTGTTCTTTTAATTCTGTAATATCAGACAATGAACCAGCCATTCGTATAGCTCTACCGTCAGGTCCCTTTTGTGCAATGCCTCTAATTCTAAAGTACCTGTAATCACCATCAGCCACTAACATTCTATATTCTAAATCTAAAGGGATATCAGTTTTAAAGTGCTCGCGTAATGCCTGTTGGGCCTTTTCTTCATCGTCAGGGTGTACATAGTCGAGAAATAAATTTCTTTCTTCTCTCGCCTGTTTCTTAGGTGTGCTTTTATATCCTGTCATACTGGATAATCTGGGCGATAAATAAAGATCTTTTTCTTCTATATTCCAATCCCAAATACCATCATTACTGCCTTGTATTGCGAGCTGATATCTTTCTTCACTTTGTTTAATTTTTCTTTCAGAGATGGCAAGTTTTTCTAAAGGATTAATTAGTAATGATCGAATTAAAAAGGCGAGTAGTATAAAAGCACACAAGGTAGTTAACGTTAAAGTGCTACCAATTTGCCAGACATACTGTTCTTTCTCTTCTTGAAGTTGACCTGTTGAGGTATAAAAATTTAATTCCATTGTTGAATTAGCAATAGGATATTTTGATACTAAGGAGAAACCCTTTAATGGTGCTGTTTGGAAAATTAAATCACTGTTATTAACAAAGCTGATCGCATAATCATTATCTTTTGTTAATTCCGCTAAAAGATTTTCAATTGAATGACTGACTATATCAAAGCTAATAATACCTTCTACATAGTCATTATATTTCACCGGTTTGGCCAGACTAAAATAATGTTGCTCTTCATGCTCAATAATCGCTAAAACAAGTGGAAATTCTTGTTCCACTATTTTCTCAATTGTTGTTGCTAATAAAGGTGGGGGTGAAAAGTTCACTGATGCTTTTGGATAAATCAACTCGCCAGTAAAGTCAGCAAGATAAATATTTTCTTTAGCGCCTAATATCTTTCGGTCATTAAGCAAATCCGTCAAGTTGGCCGACGCAAGTTCAACCCCCATAACACTTGATGTTACAATGGGTGATTCACTCAGTTCAGCTAGTAACTTGACTCGATTTTCGATAAATTGTTGAATATTGTCAAAAGTCGACTGAGCCTGAAGCTTACTGTGTCTTTCTTGAAGTTGTGTTAAAGATGACACAGCACGTTCAGAAACAAAGTTAATATTAATTAACAATGAAAACAAAAAACCCAGCAACAACACTAAATAGGCAAGGCCTGCTTTGCTTTTCAGTTTATATAAAAAATCCATTAATATTAATTTGCCGTTACGTTAATTTGATTGTTCTCGCCAAAGGTTGCCATACAAAAATTTTCAAGTCGCAACGCTTCGTGTGCATCTGTCTGTTGTGCACTCCAAAGCGAAAACGGCTTATTGTATTCTTTTATCACTCCTTGAACCGGTTGCTGTAAAGACTCTAAGGCTTGTTTGAATAACAAACGGTCTTGTTGCATGTCGCCGGTCAATTTTACTTGTTGTAATGCAGAAATAGCCAGTCGACCAAGGTCGTATGCGTGGATAAAACCTGCTGGCGCTTTTACTGTTTCAGGAGACATAAACTCTTCAGGAAATAGTTTTTTTGCTCTTGCCATAACTGCACGTTGAAATGATGATTGCTTTGTAGAAGCTAGAGAATAACAGCTTTGAATGAAATGAAAGGAAACAGCTTGTTTGATTTTTTCAGTAAAAATAGCATCCACATCACCACCTGTTGCGCCCCAGTGACTGATAAATGGTAACCTTTTATCTTTTTCCATAGTCGCCATAGCATTGACAAACTGCTGAGTTTCATTGAAATTACCTACAATAAATACACAGTCATAACCTTCTGAAATAATGTTTCTGACCATTATACGCGCTGAATTTTCTTTAATATTCCAATCAAATAAGCTGATACCGAAAGGAGCTTTATCTTTCAAATACGATGACATGGTTTTTTTATTCGATTTACCCCAAGCTGTATCTTCTAGCAACAAATGGGGATTTTTGCAGGAGAGGTTATTAAGTGCAAACTCGCTAATACGAATACCTGCTTTGCTATCGTCAACAGATAAGCGAAACACCCAGTTATCTTCGCTTGGATAACGGGTTATTGGGCCGCCTGCTGCCCAAGGTACTAGCAGAGGTATTTTATTTTCATTAATAAAAGTACGGTTTTTTATGTACGGAGGAGAGTGTAAACCACCCAGAATAAATAATGCCTTGTCGTCCTTAAGAAAAGCCTTCATGCTCAACAAACTGCGTTTAATGTTTCCTCGATGATTTTTTTCTTTCAATACTACACTGTATCCTTGTATCTCATTATCTACTTCATCAAGTGCAGTAAGCAGACCCATTTTCATCGATTTAGCCGATAACTCATTTAGTGAATAATCAGCATCATGATAAACAATAAGCTTTTTTTCTGTATCAGCAAAAGCGGTAAATGACGATAAAAGTAAGTAAAGTAAAATAAATCGGGTTTGCATAGTAAAATTCATAAGTTGTTAATAGATAGATACTAAATTTAACTTAACTTGCGCTGATTTACTATCTTCAAGATCACCTAAAACCAAGTCCATGAAGTTAGATACAGCTATCGAGTCATTTAAATTTTCCTTAGCCGCGAGTTAAATAGACTTAAACACTGTATTGTTGATTTTGATAAGGAAATAGTTACTCTGTTAGAAAAATATACTCGTCAAGACACCTAGCTACTCTTATACGAATTACTCTTCATGAAATTTTCAGCGGCCCCCCAGCTATAAATAAATTCCTTAACCTTATTATCACAAGGAGTGTGCCAATAAGCTGTCGCAATATTTTGTGCTCCTCTAGACTCATAGAACCCTATCGCTTTGCTATTGCATGCTAAAACTTCAAGATACAAGTCATGCTCGTTATAATTGGTAATAGACCAAGATGCTGCTGCAGTTAATAAACTAGAGCCAGTGCCCTGCCCTTTACTGTCGGATTTTACATGAAGGTTGTCGATGATAGTGCCATATTTAGGGTGATTGGCACCCAATACACAAATAAATCCACCGAACACGCCATTTAACTCAGCAACGAGTACTATCTGGTTACTCGGTGGCTTTGTTAATCGTGCTGTCCACACAATTTCTCTGTCAGTAAAAACCTTTTTTTCAAGGTAGTCTGCAGAAAGCACAGCATGATAATTATCACGCCAACTTTGCGCATGTAACAGGGCAATATTGGCCAAATCACCTAAACGCGCTTCTCTAATGGTTATCAATTAGCTATTCCCAAGTTCTTTGAAGTATTTATAAAGTCACTATACCGCCGTTACATTATCCAGCAAGGTGAACTATGTAACTAATTATGCATCGCATGTTAGTGATTAACTCATAAGGAAGCTAATAAAATAGGAGTTCTTAAAGCGCTATTATTTATCTTTTATTAAGAGCCACTTACTTATATACCCAAGCGACTTCAAGATGCTCGTTTCAGGACGTTTGAGCGATTCATGTTCAATACGTGTATTTCATTAATGGTTGTTCCCTTAATTAACTACGCAACGATGAACTTGATTTGCTCAGACGTCCCCGCTGGGCTGGTTTAGAAACGCTTGATGCTACGTTATTCATTTCGACAATAACGCTACACGGATGTAGCTTAATAGAGAATGCAGGAGCATATTCTCCTGAATAACTATTCTCTTCAATCAATGCCTTGCCTAAAGACGTTTCTAATTCCAGCTGAATCCTGCATCTTGAGGTGGTTTAGGTATATATATTAATCTAGAAAAGTACTTTCAGTGCGCCAAAAATACCCATGCCGAACATAACTACGGCCAAGGTGTTTTTTACTTTTAAACTAAATATGACAGTCGCTACGCCTGCGATTAAAAAGGGGCTGGTAATAAAATTACTATTCGTCTGTTGATGCCCAAGAAAGACAATAGGTACCCACATTGCAGTCAACACAGAAGGGGCGGTATAGCTGAGTAATCTTTTGATTTTAGGCCCAAGTTCAAAGGGCACTGTTTTGGAGAAAAACAAATATCGACATGAAAAGGTAATACAAGTCATACCTAATAAAGCAAGCCAAAAATCATTCATCAATGCTCTCCTTATCTTTCGTTAAATAGCCAAATAGCATACCTATAAAAGTCGCTGCAATCAGTGCGTATTCTTTGATAAAGAGTGAAAATAATATGGCACTTAAACCACTACTGATTATTGCTATCAAGGTAGACCAATTTTTAATTGTCGGCATCACTATCGCAATAAATGTTGCAGCTATCGCAAACTCAAGTCCTAAGTGCTCTAGGTTTGGTATGTGCTGGCCCGCAATAATTCCAGCGAAGGTCGAAATGTTCCAAATTAAATAAAAGGTAATGCCTGAACTAAGCGCGTAAACAGCACTAAAGCTTTTAGTTTTTTCCATATAAGCACAAGTTACCGCAAACATTTCATCGGTGAGGAAAAAGGCAATACTGCAACGAAGACCTAAAGAGCTTTTTCTCACATGATCTCGAAAAACAGCTGAATAGAGTAAGTGCCTAGAACTAATAACAAATGTTGATGAATAAATTGAAGATAAAGAACCTACAGCCCCGAGAATAGTCAGTGCTGCTAATTGAGCCGCACCGGCAAAAACTAACAATGACATTAGCTGAGCTTGCAAAGGTGTAAGGCCTATATTGATTGCTAACGAACCACAGAGTACTCCCCAAGGCACAACAGCGAGTGCTAGAGGAAAAATATCAATAATTGCTCGATTCATGGTTTTAAAATCGCTTGGGAAGGATCCCTTAGCGATAGCGGTTCTATCTGACATTAACAGTACTCCTTCAATATTTGGAAAGAGTTTAAAGGGTAAGCCTTATCAATTCTTGTACAAAACTGCTTGTTTTTGAAACTTACTTGGCGAGGTACCTAGTGCTTTTTTAAAGTGTCGATTGAAATGGCTTTGATCATGAAAGCCACAATCAGTTGCCACCATAACGGGTTTAACACCCGCTTTAAGTAACGTTTTAGCTTTTTTCAGTCGGGCTTGAATCTGGTAACTATGCGGAGCAAGTTCGAACATCTTTTTAAATTGTCGAATAAAGTGAAATTGACTCAAACCAGCAATGATAGCCAATTGTTGCAATGAGATATCTTCAGCTGGATAGCAATCTAAATATTCTTTTACTCGAATAAGCTTTTCTTTGCTGCCCGAAATATCTTTTGGCATATTGCGCAATGAAGAATGCCTTAAGGTTAGCCTTAACATGAAGCTATACATGATAGTTTCGGTGAGCAACTTCGACGCATTGTTGTCTACTTGATTAAATAGCAGCCTTAATTGCTCGGTTAACATAGGATCATTAATAACAGATGAACCGAAGTAAGGGGCAAACTTTATTCCGTCATAGAGGTCAATGCTGATATTTTCAAAATGTTCAGGCAAAGGATACATTGCTCGATATTTCCAGCCTCCAACGGATGCAGCCTCACCTGTATGCACATCGTCAGCATTAACCAAAATAATTGAATTGGTATTGGCAGTATGGATTTCTCCACTACGATAGAAGCGTTGTGCTCCCTTTTCAATGACACCTATAGTGTAACCTTCGTGCACATGTTTAGAGAACTCATGACCTATATAATCGGCATGAACCATTTCAATACCATCGTATGCATTAACAATAGTAAAGTCGGCCTGCTCTTTTATTTTCTTATTCATAGGTAACAAGTAAATTAAACATTAAAAAAATAGTACAATATTGCGGTTATTTTTCATACCTTTTACTGCTTAACTTAATCTTGTTCGCAGTGCTTTCTTTATTCTCACCACCTTCAATTATTTTTTATGTCAACAAACACAAAAAAGGCTGTTTAACTTAATAAACAGCCTTTTTATTTTTTAACTTCTATTTTCGAAAAGTTACCTTTGATTAGTTAATAAAAGTAAACTTTATAAATTACAACTGAAGGCCTTTAACTTGATAGCCTAAAGCTTTAAGTTTTGGAGTTAAGTCTTTGGCATTACCAACAACCACATAAACCATATCTTCAGTATTAAGGTGTGCTTTAGCTAAGTCGTTTATTTCATCTTTAGATATATGTTCAACAATCTCGTTTCGTTTTTGAATAAATTTTGTAGATAAATCATATTCTAATATCAGTGCTAAGAAGGATAATTTTGCTTTTGGCGTTTCAAACTTTAACGCATCTTTCTGGTTTATCGCTTGTTGCATAAAGCTGAGCTCGGCCATAGTAACGCCATTAGATGAAAAATCATTGATCTCTTTGGTTAACTCTATCAAAGACTTATCGGTTACATCACTGCGCACTGCTGTAGCCGTTGTAAAGCCACCCGCATATTTACTTCCCCAGACATTAGATCCCGCACTATAGCTATAGCCTTTATCTTCACGAAGGTTTAGGTTAATACGACTGCTAAAGTTGCCACCTAATGTAAAGTTCATTAAACTTGTTTTAAAATATTCACCTTGGATATCTTTTGTCAGGCCTCGTTTTCCTATCCTAATTTCTGATTGAGCTGCATCATCTTTATTTATTAAATAGATAGTATTTTTATCAAGTTTAGGTAAACCGAATGTTGCTGTTACTTCAGGGCTCTTACCCTGCCAACCTTTAAATGTTGCTGATATCTTTTTGACAACTTGCTGTTGGGCTAAGTCAGAAACAATAACAACTTTTGCTCCCCCTGGCTTAAAGTGTCTACTATAAAAATCTTTAACATCGTTTAGTGTTAGTGCATTTAGGCTTGCCAATGTTCCTGCTTCTGGAAACCCTGCAATGGTATCGCCAAATAGTAGTTTCTTATAAGCTGAGTCAGCTAAATGGCTGGCATTTTTCTGAAAATGCATCATCATTTGCAAACCTTGTTGCTTCAGGCGGTTAAAGTCGCTGTCATTAAAAGCTGGAGATAACATTTTTTCTTGCACCAATGCTAAAGTTTTATCTAAGTTTTTAGTTAAGCTCGTTACCAGAATATTGGTGTAATCTTCATCAACAGAGATTTTTATATTACTGCCTAATTGCTCAAGCGCATCACTCATGGCAGCATTAGAAAAATTCAATGTACTTTCATTTAACATTCCTGCCGTAAAAGAGGCTGAACTCGGCTTATCAACTGTTTGATGATACAAGCCTCCTGGCACTTTGATAAGAATTGATGTTGTTGGTGTTTCATCACTTTGAGTACCAAGTAATTGCATACCATTGTCTGTTTCTTCTCGCCATGTAGCAGGAATTGTTACTACGGGAGCTTTACCCGCTTTAGGCTGAATACTACGATCAAAACTGTCTATGGTTTTTCGCTGAGTTATTGTAGAAATTTTAGCTACCTCTTGGTTGCTTGCACTAAATAACTTAGGTTCAAAGTTGTCTTTGTTGGCAACTAACTCTTTTTTACCGTGTGGAACCACGCTCATAATAACTGCTGGTTTATTGTTTATGTATTGGTTAAAAACCCTCATCACATCATCAGGAGTTACTTGTGCATAACGGTTCAATTCAGCGTCTATAAGATTGGCATCATCATAAAATGTTTGGTAAGAAGCCAATGTTGAGACCTTGCCTTCGACACTTTGTAGCTTAAAAATTAGCTCTGCCTCAATTTTTGCGGTTACTTTATTTATATCACTTTGGTTTACACCTCTTTTAGCAAACTCGGTAAAACTATCTTTAACGATTTTTTCCATATCAGATAAGGTTTTTCCTGAGGCCGGATGTGGTAGAGAGATGATTCTAAAACTACAAGCAATCTCCATACAAGGTTGAATAGCTACTGCCTGTAATGCAAGTTGATTTGCTACTAGGTTTTTATATAAAAGTGAACTTTTACCTGAACCTAGTATATTGGCTAAAACATCAAGCGGTGCTTCATCTTCATGACGAGCAAAAACCGTTGGGTAGGTTATTTCAAGTAGAGGAAATTGAACATTATCTTCCATTGAAATATAACGATCTTCAGTTAACTTAACTAACTCTTTGGCTAAATTTGTTACCTCTGGGCCTGCTGGAATAGGAGAGAAGTATTTATTAACTAATGCTAGTACTTCACTTGGCGTCACATTTCCACCAATGGTTAATGTTGCATTATTTGGCCCGTACCAGCGTTGATAAAATTCTTTAAGCTCATTCACATTGGCATTATCTAAATCATCCATATAGCCGATAAGCGGCCAAGAGTAAGGATGATCATACGGGTAAAGCGCTTGGTCTATTTTTTCACCACGACGTGCATATGGCACGTTATCTATGCGCTGACCTCTTTCATTCTTTACCGTCTCTCTTTGTATTTCAAATTTCTCTTGTGTTACCGCATCAAGTAAAAAGCCCATACGGTCAGCTTCTAACCACAGCACTTTTTCGAGCTGATTTACTGGCACTGTTTGGTAATAATTTGTTCTATCTCTATTTGTTGTGCCTTGTAAGCTTCCTCCTGCTTGAGTAATTGTCTTAACGTGCTCTTCATCTGCAACATTTTCAGAGCCTTGAAACATCATATGTTCATAAAAATGAGCAAAACCTGATCTTCCTAATTCTTCTCTGGCAGAGCCAACATGATAGGTCACATCAACATGCACTAAAGGGTCTGAATTATCTTCGTGAACTATTACAGTTAATCCATTCTCTAATACATATTTTTTATAGGGAATACTAATACCACTAAGGCTTTTACTTACCGTCTCGATATGTTCAATACCGGCAATGGTATTAAGTTTATTATCAGCATTAAATGTCTTGGTATCGCTAATGTTATTGCAAGCCATAAGTGTTGTACTTAACGCTAATGCAATAGCAATTTTAACTGGTAGCATATTCTTACCTTATTTAGTTTCTATGTATAAACAGCTCAAATGCGCTGTCATGTTTGATGTTGGTAAGATTAAGGGACTTGCTGCCCTAAGTCCCTTATCAAAGTATTACCAAATAACTCAATAACATTTTTGATGGAATTAGTGCTTAATATCAATAACTTAATTAATGTGCATTGGAAATTTTGAAACCTTATTGAAACCTTATAACCATCATAAGGTTTGTAAGTAAGTTGTTAATATTTCTATTGAAAATGTAATGTATATGCTATTATTTTTAAAAAACAATTATTGAGTGAATTTTGTGCGTTATGTTTTTGGCCCTTGGATATTTGACACTACTCGCTGCTTATTACAGGCTGAAGCTATCGAATGTGAATTAGATCCACTTTCTTTCAAGCTATTAAGTTACTTTATTAACCAAGATCACAGAATTGTTTCAAGAGAAGAATTAATTGAACAGGTTTGGCAACAAAAATTTGTTGATGATAATGCGATCAATCGTGCTATCTCAGATTTAAGAAAACAACTTAAGACCAAAGATTATAAAGCGCAAATAATTAAAACACATTATCGCAAAGGCTATAGCTTTCAACTGCAAGTAACTGAACTAGCTTCAGCGCAAAACCAACAAGAAAATACTCAACAGCAATGTGAAGACAGTACTCAGAAAATAATCAACAAGGTTGATAATTTTAAAGAGCTTCACAACCCAACAAGTAAAACGTTAACGACACAAGCAAAGCCAAAACATAAAAACAAGACTTATTTACTCGTTAGGTTAGTAGCTTTAATTGTATCTATTAGTTGTATTGTTTATTTCTCATCAGTATTCACCTCAACATCTTTACCAACAGCGCCAGCACATACCAAGCAGCAAGCTATTACAGAGGCTAGTAATACTGAGGTTACAAAGGCTAATTTAAAACCACTCGAATACTCTGAAGAGGTACTTTCTTGGGAGAAAGGGGATTACGTACTTCCCATAATATCAAAAGATCATAAGCTTTTAACTTATGCATTTGGCCCCGCTAGTTCTCAAGGCAAACCTCGAGGGAAAACATTACGCATAAAGGATATGGTCACTTTAAAGGAATATAATATTTCAGAGCAAAATACATTATTTGATATAAATGCAATGGAAGACTATTTCCCGATCACTTGGTTTGATAAGCATATTTTGGTTTATCAAATAACCAATGCTATGTATGACAGTTACAATCTTAAATGTGAAGTTTGGCAGGTATCGCTGCAAGCTGGCCTTGATGACAGTATTCATGAAAAATTATTTGATTGTTTTACCGATGAAATAATTAATGGCGATATTGTAAATGATAATAACCAACTGTTATATACCAAGCATAATTACCGAGGAATCAAAGATTTATCAGCTATATTTAGTAGGGACTTAACGACAGGAGTAGAGTTTCAAGTCAGCTCCCCTAATATAGATGAGGAAGGTGACTATGTTGTTAAGTTATCAAACAATGAAGATAAAATGCTCTTTTTAAGGGACCACCCTTCCGGTACTCAAATATTTATTGCTGATCTTGATGGCAGCAATCAAAAAAAACTGCTTGAGGTTGATTATTATATAACTACCATTAACTGGGATGACTCAGATATGGGTATTTTTTGGCTCAATTACACTAATAATAATCTTATAAGTTATGACTTAACAACCAAGCAACTTAGCCAAGAAAAAATAAACTCCAGCTATTCTCTCGGAAGTCTTTTTAGCTTTGATTTACTTAGTAAAAATAAATTTATCCTTACAACGACTGCAAACAAACTTAGTATTGATCAAATTGATTTAACCGCGGATAAACCAAGTGTTGTTGAATTTATAGATAGTGACAAAAGAGAGCGCTATTTTGTGCCTTTTAATCATAGCGCTGCCAATATTTATTTAATTCAGAATAAGGGAAACAATAATGCTATCTGGCATTATGAAGAGGGTGTTAGACGAAAGTTATTGGATATATCCACACCTCGAATTAAGAGTATGGCCATGTCTCCAGATGACAGCCAACTATTAGTAGCAACTAAAAAGCAGCTATATATTTATGATTTAAATAGCTTAACACTAAAAGAGACAATTGATTTAGCCGGCACTATTAAGAAGGCGTCTTGGCCACAAGACAACAATATTTTACTTACCTATGCCCCGCATTTAAAAACCTATGCGTGGTTTTATAATGTAGATGATAAAAAATTAATCAAGTTATCTGACTCACCAACAAACCAAGCTAAGCTTATTAATGATGACCATTTACTATTTATAAATAAAGATTTTCAACTGATTAAAAAAAATATTAAAACGGGTGAATCAAGTATTGTTATCCAGTTTGATAATATGTCTGAGATTGTCTGGGATGCTGATGAGAACTTTATTTACTATACAGGCTTTTATAAGAAAGGCTTTATTGTAAAAAGATCATTAACTAACAAAGATGTTATTGAATCAATCCCTGTCATTCTAGATAAAATGATTTTTGAGCTTGTAATTGATGAAACTGAGAATAGCTCAACGCTTTATGTTACCTACGCACAATTTAAACCCAATTACCTTATTGAGATGAAGCGAAAAGCTACAAGTAATGAAGGTCACCTGCTCACTAGTCAATAAGCAGAATAGCCTAAAGCCCTTTTTAAAAAAGGGCTAGTCTTATACATTGATCCTATAACTTGAAGTAAGTTGCCAAGCCCTTTTCTTCGGCTAATTGAGCCGCTACCGAAGCAACCGCTAGATCTTGTAAACCAACACCTGTGCCATCAAATAAAGTAATTTCTTCATCCGATGTACGACCCGGTTTAGTACCATTAATAACGTCACCAATTGGCGTGATGTCGGATTCTTTGAGCAAACCAGAAGCAACAGCATGCTGAGCTTCACCAATGGTAATAGATTGCGCTATTTCATCCGTAAAAACAGTCGCTGCAGCTAATAAGTCAGCATCAACTTCTTGCTTACCCTTAGTATCAGTACCCATACAAGCAATGTGCGTGCCTGGCTTGATCCAGTCTTTTTCCATTAACGATTCAAAAGCTGAAGTAATAGTAATAATAACATCAGCTTGAGCACCTAACTCTTCACGTGTAACTGACTCAAAGGGTAAACCTAGCTCTTTAGCAACCGCTTCAAGATTTGGCAGCATGTCAGGGTGAAAGTTCCAAGCAACCACTTTTTCAAAATCACGTTGTTCAACCGCCGCCCGTAGTTGGAAAGAAGACTGGTGACCAGCACCAACCATACCTAAAACTTTGGAATCTTTACGTGCTAAATGAGCAATTGAAACTGAAGACGAAGCAGCAGTACGTACTGCCGTTAGGTAGTTACCGCCAACAAGTGACTTTAACTTTCCTGTATCAGGATCAAATAAGATAACTGTTGATTGGTGGTTAGTTAAACCTTGAGCCATGTTATCTGGCCAGTAACCGCCAGATTTAAGGCCTAAAACCATACCGTCACGATCAAAACCAGACTTGAAACCGTAAAGTGCACCGGCGTGGCCAATGTCTTCACGAATTACCGGGAAGTTGTAAGCGGTATTTTTTGCCATAGCAGCGAATACATTTTCTACCGCGGTAAAAGCATCTGCGCGACCAATAACTTCTTGACAGATTTCTTCCGAAACAACTGAAACACCTTTATTTTCTTGAGTATCACTCATCATTTTTGTCCTCTAAAAATTGAAGACCAAGTGGACTAATTTATTTTCACTTAACGATAATAAAATAGTCCACTTGGTATAACCCTTAGGTTAAAAACCGAGGGTAGTGGTTGCTAATATTGCTTAGTAAGCTTTACCACGTGCAGATACAGGCCATAAGGTTTCTACTTTACCATTACGAACACCAACATAGTAATCATGTACGTTACACGTTGGATCACAGTGACCTGGCACTAATTTTAACTTCTCATTAATTTTTAATGCGCCGTTTGCATCAGCAATAACACCGTGCTCATCTGAACACTTAATGTATTCAACATCGTCACGACCAAAAATGTACGGTAAACCACTATCAACTGATTGTGCTTTAAGACCGGCATCACAAATGGCTTTATCGGATTTTGTATGGCTCATAACAGACGTTAAGATGAATAATGAGTTTTCGAAATCAGTGATTTTCTCACCAGATTCATCACGAATAGTTTGGTAATCTGCATCCATAAACGCATAAGAACCACATTGTAATTCGTTGAAAACACCTGAATTACCTTCGAAGTAGTAAGAGCCTGTACCACCACCACCAACAATATCAGACTCAAGACCTTCAGCTTTAAGCATCTCAATAGTGTGAGCAACCATTTCGATAGCGATATTAGTTTTTTCTTGACGATCGGTGTAATGTTCCATGTGCTGCATAGCACCTTGGTAAGCTTGAATACCAGCGTATTTCAAGTTTTGAGCTGCGTCGATTGCTTTAGCAATATCAACTACTGGCTGACCAGACTGAACACCACAACGACCAGCACCACAATCTATCTCTACTAAACACTCAAGTTGAGTACCTTCTTTCACTGCCGCAGCAGAAAGATCTGCAACGTTTTCAAGATCATCAACACAAACAATTACACGTGCGCCAAGCTTAGGCATTTTCGCTAAACGTTCAATTTTCTTCGGGTCACGTACTTGGTTAGAAACTAAAACATCTTTAATGCCACCACGAGCAAAAACTTCAGCTTCAGAAACTTTTTGACAACAAACACCACAGCTATCACCCAATTTTTCTTGTAATAAAGCAATGTCGACTGACTTATGCATTTTGCCGTGAACACGATGACGAACGCCCATTTCTTTAGCCATTTCTCCCATCTTAACGATGTTACGCTCTAACGCGTCTAGATCGACTATTAAACAAGGTGTTTGAATATCAGCTTCATCCATACCTGGAAGAGCCGGAACGTCATAACCTACTTCTAAATCGCTTACATTTGACATGATTTTCTCCAAAGTTTTAAAATTTTGTTAAATAATTTTTTATAAATTGCGTTTACTTAATTTGTCTTTTGTTAAATTGAATTTGCGTATTGCAGTGTTTATTCAGTCATCCACGGCAGTTTGTCTAAATCGACATTGCCACCAGTAATAATTACCCCTACACGTTTGCCTTTGAACACTTCTGGGTTATTCAAAATACAAGCTACAGTTACTGCTGAACTTGGCTCGATAACAATTTTCATTGTTTTCCAAACCAGTTTCATCGCCGCAACTATCTCGTCTTCAGTACAAGTAAAAATATCTGTTACATTGTTACTAACAAAATGCCAAGTAAGATCTTTTAAAGGCACTTTAAGGCCATCTGCAACAGTGTCTGGCGCATCATCAGCAATAATATGACCCGCTCTAAAAGAGCGCGCGGCATCATCGGCATTTAAAGGCTCGGCTGCATAAATTTTAACGTCTGGTGCAACATTGGAAATAGTTAGGCAGGTACCTGAAATCATTCCGCCACCACCGATAGGGGCGATTACTGCATCGAGGTTATTAACCTGCTCAAGTAATTCTTTAGAGCAAGTTGCTTGACCGGCAATAACACGAGGATCATTGTATGGATGGACAAAATCAGCACCCGATTGTGCTACCACATCAGCAAAAACAGCTTCACGAGAAGAGGTTGAAGGTTCGCATTCAACAATTTTTCCACCATAGCCGATTACCGCATCTTTCTTGGCTTGTGGTGCAGTACGCGGCATTACCACAGTAACGGGAATACCACGTCGTCCAGCCGCATAAGAAAGTGATAACGCATGATTACCTGACGAATGGGTAGCAACACCAATTTTTGCTTCAGCATCTGTTAAACCAAAAACGGCATTACAGGCACCACGTACTTTAAATGCTGCCGCTTTTTGCAAGTTTTCACATTTAAAAAATAATTCAGCTCCTGTCATCTCATTCAAACGAGTTGACGTTAGCACTGGCGTTTTGTGGATGTATGGTTGAATACGTTCATGGGCGACGAGTACATCTTCGTAGCTTGGAATGATCATGGTCGGTTTGGGTGAACTGCTCATATGTTCCTCTTAATATTTTTCGTTATTAACCGTATATTGGTCACGGTTGTTTTCGTTTTACTCGCCAGCTTGCCTTTTATTTTACTGTTATATTCAAGACAAGCCTTTATTAGCTTAGTGTGCGAACGAAATGCTATTTCTTAATAAGTGTCTCAATACGCATCTTGCTTGGTAGAATATTCTGTTTTTATCGATTCAATTTCACCTTATGAAAAACAGCCAATACTGGCAATCAAGACAGATTTCACCATATGAAATACTGGTAATCTCCCACCAGATGAAAACCACAAACCACTGAATCAATTGAATAATTTAAATAAATAAAGTCTCCCAAAGTTAATATTTCACATGGTGAAACCGTCAAAACCGAATTAATGATGGTTTTTTAGCCTTTTCGCTTTATATTTAAATCAAAAGTTGACACAAGAGTCAATAAAAGAGATGTTAGGTAGATTCCTAAACTAAGCAGTAAAAATAAGCGGTAATATTATGACTAGAGTTAAACCAGAATCTCGCATTCAAGTAATCGATAGAGCAGCTACATTACTCGACGCTATATCACGCTATACCATGCCGGTAACATTAAAAGCGCTTAGTGCAGATACTAACTTGGCACCATCTACCGCTTTTCGCATATTACATTCGCTTATCGATAATCATTTTGTTGATCGAGACAACACAGGTAAGTATCAATTAAGTGGCAGGCTCATTAGGCTCAGTAATTATCAATACCAAAACGTTGATTTTAAGAAAGTGGCGATCCCTTACATGGAGAAGCTGCGTGATAAATTTGGTGAAACTATCAACCTTACAGCACGCGAGGGTGACGTAGTTATTTACGTAGAGAAAGCAATTCCCAACCGTATGATGCATGTTCAACAAATTATCGGCAGCCGCGCACCACTGCATGTAACGGGTGTAGGTAAAATGATGCTGGGGATGGAAGGCCATGAAGGTATTGAAGGTTATGCGCATCGAACAAACTTGCCAACCTACACACGTAAAACATTTTCACAAATAGAAAGCTTAGAGCGCGAATGTATGCGCTGTGTCGAACAAGGCTTTGCCTATGATAACGAAGAAGCTGAAATAGGTGTTGGTTGTATTGGAGTGCTCTTATATGACAGATACGGTGAAGTGGTTGCCGGACTATCTGTGTCAGCACCTATCGAACGACGTAGAGATGAGTGGATTAAAGACTTAGTCAAAGCAGGTAAATCCATTTCCATTGAACTGGGTTTTGTTAAAAACGATCTGCCTGTTAAGAAAGCCAGTTAAAAGATATTTTGTAATCTTTAAGGAGATTACACAGCTAAGATAGTAGCTCACCGTCAATATACTACTTCACTAGCGCTGTACCAGTTTTAAAATTAAAAGAGTAGAAACTATGTTGACAATAAATAGACTAAACCAAGCAGAAGCAAAAACAATAATTGACGGTGCGGTGAATAAAGCCAATGAACTTGGTGTTCCCATGTGTATTGCTGTTGTAGATGAATCAGGAAATTTAATTGCCTTTGAACGTATGGATGGTGGCAAGGTACATAGTATTACCATTTCACAAGATAAAGCATTTACCGCGGCATCTGCACGAAAAGGTACCCATGAATTTAACAAAGCCTGCATTCCAGGTCATAAAAATAATTTATTTGGTATTCATACCGCTTTAGGTGGCCGTATGTGCATCGTTGGTGGAGGTTTACCTATCACGTTCAATGGCAGCGTAGTCGGCGGTATTGGCGTGAGTTCAGGCTCACCAGAACAAGACTTAGGTTGCGCCCAGGCAGGCGTGGATAGTTTTAGTAATGCCTATGGCTAATGTAATAACGTACTAATGATAATGGATGATATGGGGGGATAACTTTGTTATTACCCCTGATATCCCCTACAATTTATTCTCAACAAGGTAATTTAATAAACACTACGGAAATATATTAGTGCAACTCCCTTCAAATAGAATAAAAACCATTATAGCCATTGTTTTACTTATTATTATTGCTTCAGTTATCTACACAGTCACCCAAAAGGAAGCTGAGCTTCCTAAGATGACAGTACAAGAAAAAAAAGCCCGATTCAAAGCGTTAATTATTCCTGCCGTTAATACGGTTTACGCTCAGTTAATGACTCGATATGAAACAGTTAAAACAACCCTTGATACGGGTGAAAATACACCACAGATTGACAAGTTAAAAGTAGAATATAAAGCCACTACCAATGACGAACTACTTATGGCACTTAAACCTCACCCAAAAAGTATTGCCATCGCACAAGCAGCAATGGAAAGCTCTTGGGCTACCTCTCGCTTTTTTCGCGTTGCTAATAACATATTTGGTGTTTGGTCTTTTGACAAAGATGAGCCTAGAGTTGCAGCACTGAAGAAACGTGGTAACAAAACTATTTGGGTAAAAAAATACCACTCTATCGAAGCTGCTATATATGATTATTACCGCACTTTAGGTCGCAGTAGCGCTTTTGCTGAGTTTAGACAAACAAGAATGGAAACAGACGACCCTTTTATTCTAGTAACCAAATTAGACCGTTACTCTGAAAAGGGCAGTCTTTATGGTGAAGAATTAACAGCGATTATCAAATTCAATAAGTTTGGCCAATACGATGTTAAAAAGTAAATAGCCTTGATTGCCATGAGGTTAAAGTAGTAACCTCATAAACTTAAGAGTAATAACCTTCACAAAGTATAAAATGATTATGTTATTAGAAAAAGAAGATTTAATTGCATTAAACCGAACGGGTGAGAATTTAAAAAGTGTTTTACGTCACTTAATCCAAAGCTTTCCCCACGCTGCAAAAACCATTGCTGGCATGTCTAACTGGCTAGACTTCAATCGCTCTAATTGTCAACGCATTCTTAATGGCATTAATAAAAGTAAGGATGGAATTCAGGTATTATGCAACTTACCTGGGATCACAGGTTTACAAGAGTTTTTGGCACAAGTTAATAAACAGGCAGTGGAAGAACAGCTAATTCTGGAAGCACGAAGCGCCGTAGAAGCATTTAATATTCAAATAAAAAAATACGCACGTAGTCATGCTGAATTAAAGCGCTTATTAAGCAAAAAACCTGTTCAAAATACAGTTGATATAAATTTATTGAGCGCAGAAGAAAAACGCGAACAGCATTACCTTGTATCAAAGCAACTCATTGGCTCTTCGATTGATACTTTGTTTAGCTGTTATATATTGAAAGAGAGTGATCAAAATAAAGAGTATTTACAAGAAGTCGCTATGATTTCTAAACAACATGTTGTTCGCTCAAAAGCATCACCACCTTTTGTGCAGTTTTATACACGTCCTCACCCTGAGGGTTTTATCGCACCAGAAAACATTACCGCTAAATCTCGTATTGAACCGTCACATTTTCATATTGGTGTAGTTGATGAATACTCAAGTAAGGGCATGTTGTCAGCCTATACCAGCTATTCTCCAAGTAACTCAGGTATAGTTTTTAATGATTTGGAAGATACTGAAAGTTTTGATGCTACCTTTTTATTTTGTAACCCCGATGAGTTGGCCAATCCGCTAGAACATGAGAGTAAATGTAGTTCTACTAGTATCTCTATTAAAAATCCGACAAAAAAATTAGTGATGTTAGTATTTTTAGAAAAGAAACTCGACATGCGAAGTAGTGTAAATGTGGGTTGTTATTCAGGTAATCAAAAAGTAGAAGAAGGTAAATTACGTTCCGATGATATGTGGACTGAGCGTTTACCCGAATTTCCTGAACTCAAAGTGCTACACCCTGACTCTCCTGGTGCACAAATAAATGGCTCTATTGCTATTGGTGAAATGAGTGACTATTTATTTTCATTTGCCAACTTAGACAAAAAAGACTTTTCTTGTTACTTATTAGAAGTTGAATACCCAATTTGGTCATCAACTTACCGTATTTATTTTGAACACAGTCTGTAAACTCGGCTACTTACCTTAATGCCAATGTAGAGACTCCTAAGTCTTGATATAAAAATGGCGCCTAATAAGACGCCATTTTATTATATCATTTTAAAAGGTAATTATAGATTACTGACAAGCACCGGTATTACTCCACACGTTACTAAATACTTCCGGTGAAGCCCCTGTTGACCACCAAATAGCATCATACTTGTAACCCTTATGGGAAACTTTATCACCTAGAGCATAAGAGCTATTAACTGACCATGCTGCGAGGCCACTACATCCTTGGTTGTTGCTGTCATCGATGACAGTAACAACTTGGTTTGAAGTATGACTAAGCCCTTCTGCATCATAGGCAGTTAAACTTACCTGGTAACTACCCGCTTCAATATAGGTATGATTTGGGTTTGCACTTATTGAAGAGCCGCCATCACCAAAGTTCCAATGATAGCTGGTTACTGCTTTATCATCAGTAGCAGAGTTATTGAAATTAACCGATAATTCTGAGGTATAGAAGGTAAAACTAGATACTGGTGCTTGGTTTTCATCTGGAACTGTAGTGCCATCACATTCACCTAAATTTTTCCAAACATTACTATATATTGCTGGCGAAGCCCCTGTAGACCACCAAGTAGATTCGTACTCAGAACCATCTTGGCTGACCTTATCTCCAGCTTGATAGCTTGTACTTGCAGACCATGCAGGTGCGCAATCCCCGGTAACAACCCCATCAGCTACCGTAATTGATGAAGACTTAGTATCTGTTAATCCTTGCTCGTCTGCTACGGTTAAAGTGACTTGATAATTTCCGTCTGTCGCATAGGTATGACTTGGGCTAACTACTGATGATGAACTGCCATCACCAAAGTTCCAGCTACGGCTAACGACTCCGTTATCATCCGTTGATTTATCGATAAAGCTAGCGGTTAAACCATTAATTGTCGAACTGAAATTTGCATCTGGCGCATAATTTGTTGGCGGTGTGCCACAAACATTTTTTAAATAATTATCTGCATCTTTTGCTTTAACAATACCATAACCATAATAGTTATCGCGTCCATTACTACCCTTATCTTGTGCGCTGGCATTTAAACCATTACGCAGTTGTTGTACGCTACAATTTGGGTTATTCCCCCAAACTAAAGCTGCAACACCAGACACATGTGGGGCTGCCATTGAGGTACCACTCATTGATTTATAACCGCCATCGTTATAAGTAGAATTTACTCCTACGCCTGGAGCAGCAATTTCTACTTGAGTGTTATATTGCGAAAAGTTAGCGACATTACCTGCGCTATCAACCGCAGCAACAGACATAACCGAGCCATATGAGGCAGGATATGACATTGATGAATCGCCATCATTACCAGCAGCAGCAACATTTAAGATGCCAGAAGCATAGGCTGAATTAAAGGCTGCTTGCTCAGCAGTAGAAGAAGCACTGCCTCCTAAACTCATACTAATCACGGTTGCGCCCGCCGCTTTACATTGGCTGATCGCCTCAATAAGATCAGAGCCGTAAGCCCAGCTACCTGCATCGTTAAAAACTTTAACAATATGCAAACCAAGTTTTCCTGAAGGATTAACACCAACAACACCTTGATTGTTATTCCCTATAGCAGCAATGGTTCCGGCAACGTGTGTACCATGGCCATTACCATCGTTATACCAATTTCCACTATCGCTACTACCATAACCATCATCTCCTGTTATGCCTGAGCTGGGTAAATCTGCATGGTTTAAAGTGTACCCTGTATCCATAATACAGACCTTTTGATTAACTGAACCTGAATCTGACAGTTGTAAAGCCTGAACCATCGAGATGCCATAGGGCGTACTTTCAGACAAAAGGTAACGTTTGGGATCTACTTCAATGGATTCAACTGATGAATCTTTCGCTAGCAATTGTTTTTGACTGGGTGTTAATACCACAGCCATCGCATTGGAGTTAGGTAAACGTTTGACTATTTGAGCATCAACCTTGGCTGCAGCGCTATCAAATACGGCATGTGCTTGCAGACTTTGTGAAGAGCTTAATTTATCTTTTTTTTGTAATGTGAGGTCTTTTTTAAAGGTAACAATGAAACGTTGCTCTTCTTGTATCACCGTTTGTGCATTCAAGGGCAAAGCAACCAAAGGCAAAGCGATCGCTGCTGATATTAGTGATAATGTAAACTTTCCATTTTTCATATAATTCTCTCTACTTTAATAATTATTGTTTTTAGTAGCCAAGCTATTTTTTGTTGATATCACTCAATTGTTAACCTGACGTTAATTAATATTTACCAAAAAGTTAAATTCCGCAAGGTGCATTTATAAATAAACACAAACAAAACAGATTTAATCTGAGATTTATTTTTACTATTTTAACAGCTGATTAGTGAGAGAGTGCAAAAGGTAATTTATTTTACCCTTATGAAAAACAATGACTTTTCACAGTCTGGTTAACCACTTTGCATAAGAATTAAATTTGAAAATTTTAGTAAGAATAACCTTAGCCAATATTCCTTTAAGATATATATTATGCATTAATATTTCATAGTCATTAAAATAATGAAGGATGTAATCGAGATAAGTAAGATATTTTATATATCACTTACCTTTCGTGTCATATCCACATGAATAATCAAATAAAACAGTAAAGATATAATAATTTAATTCTGACTTAACCTGCATAACCACCACTGAATTTCAGCTTATTTATTTGTTGATAAACCACCTATTTCTATTGGCTTAATTAACCAACCTCAGTGTCTTTCATTCACAATCTCATATCATTTTTAATGAAAACGGTATGACAGAACTCAAACAACTTGTTAATTAATTATTGCCCTGATGTAAATTAATTGTTACACCCTAATTCCTTGACCTACTTGACTCAGCTTGTTTTTTAAACATCGCAATAACTGGAATGACCAGTGATTAATTTTTTAATGCGATTGAAAAATGATCAATCTAAGATAGTATTTGAGATTCTTTATGGTTTCGTAGTTCTATAAAGTAACCATCGAGAAATTAATAATAATTATAATGAGATAGGTAACTATGAAAAATATATTAAAAAAACACATACAAAATAAAACTGTTATAACGCTTAGTACGTTTGTAGCTATAGCATCTTTAAGTGCAATATCTGCACAAGCTAGTGATGTCACTCCACAAGTTGTTGGTGGGAGCGAAACTTCACCTTACTCACGTCCTTATCAAGTCGCGTTATTAATGAATGGTCGTCAAGGCTGTGGCGGTACATTAATTAGCAAAGACTGGGTATTAACAGCTGGTCATTGTTTAGATAGCGCATCAACCAGTAATTTAACCGTCAAAATTGGCGCTCACAGCATGAGTGCAGGTGATGGAACTACGCACAATGTTAGTCAAATTATTTCTCACGAAAACTGGCGTGGTGCCAGTAATATTACCTCTGGTTTTGATATAGCCGTATTACGTTTATCAACTCCAGCAAGTAGCTCAATTACGCCAGCAACCTTACCTACGCAAGCAATTGCAGATCAGATTGCAGCAGTCGGCCAATACGTAACAGTATCAGGCTGGGGCTTAACTTATGGAGGTAGCAGAACACCCAGTGATACTTTACGCGAAGTGGCTTTACCCGTAATATCTAATTCAAGCTGTTCAAGTCAATTAGGTGCTAATGTCGGTAATGGCGTCATTTGTGGCGGTGGTCCAAGCGGGACTTCTGCATGTAATGGTGATAGTGGTGGTCCGTACGCAGCACAATCTGGCGGCACTTATTACAGCATAGGCACTGTTAGCTGGGGGAAAAACTGTGTTGGTGCAACTGCATTTACCCGTACTACCGCTTACCTAAGTTGGATTGAAAGTAAAACTGGTATTAAAGCAGGTGGCGGTACTGGAACAGATGAATCGCCAGAAGCGCGCTTCTCTTCTTCAGTAAATGGTAATTCAGTGTCATTTATCAATAACTCAACCGATGACAATGGTATTGCAAGTTCAAGTTGGAGCTTTGGTGATGGTAGTGCAAGTTCAGCAACCAATGCTTCTCATACTTATGCAAATGTAGGTAGCTATACAGTAACGTTAACGGTAACCGATACTAAAGGTCAAACTGACTCTACCGCAGCAAGTGTAACAATTGCAGGTGATACTTGTCAGCTAACGACAACAAGTACAGGGTCTTACCCATCATGGGGAGCATCAACTAGTTATGCTATTGGAGATAAAGTATCTCATCAAGGTGTTAACTATGAAGCTACGTGGTGGTCTACCGGTGCTCTACCAACAATATATACCAATGTATGGAAAACACTTGGCAATGATGGTGGTGATAATCAATGTCCAGATGAGAACGAAGCACCCGTTGCAAGTTTTTCTGTTTCGACCAATGATTTAATGGCTTCATTTAACAATAGTTCATCAGATGATAATGCTGTAGTTTCAAATAGCTGGAACTTTGGTGATGGCTCAACGTCTTCATCACAAAACCCAAGCCATACCTATTTAGCTGACGGTAACTACACAGTTACGTTAACCGTAGAAGATGCAAAAGGTTTAACAAATACCACCAGTAAAGTGGTAACTGTTAGCGGTAGTATCGTTGTTGAACCTGGTTGTGATGGTGTTCCTGCATGGTCTATAACAAGCTCATATGCGCTTGGCGATGTTGTGTCTCATAACGGCAAAAAATATGATGCCATTTGGTGGTCAACTGGCGCCTCTCCAGAGGTGTTTAGTAACGTTTGGACTCAGTCAGGTGTTTGTCAGTAAGCCTTACCATTTTTAAGCGTTTTATAACTAAAAAGCCAGGTTACACTCAGTAACTTGGCTTTTTTAGTAGAGTTTTTGATTAGATTTACCCTTTATCTAAAACGGTTTAATGCTGAAATAACATAGGCGAGCACTACAGCATACTTTGTTTAGCTTCTTTAAAGTTAAGCTTTGCATAAATCAGCATTAATGATGAGCAATATATAACTTACCGTACTAGATATAAACTAAGTTAGTTTTTATGTCTGTAGTTTATAAAGTAATGAAAATATGGGATATTAGCCGCCTTAAGTAGTCTGTGTTGCAGACTTTCAAAACGATCATATATAAGGATTGCTATGTCTAAAAAAGTTGGCTTATTCATTTTTCTACTCGCTGTTTACTTCGCATCAAACTCAGAATATTCCGTATTTGCGCTTCTCTCTGAGTCAGAATCAGAAAATAAGTCACAACAAAAGGTCGTTGAACTCACCAAGACCTATACACCTCAACTATGGACTGACTTTAAAGTATTGGATATTACCCCGGAGCTTTGCTCGTTAAAAGGCAAGGATATCTTAGAGTCACTAAGTTTTAAGTCCATAAGAAGCAATCTTAAATACGACAAAGCTAAATATACTTACGGTAAGTTCAATAACAACCAAGCATCAATTACTTGCGCAAAACTTGAAAATAGCACCTTTGTTTATACTTCAGTCGCTGGACCTGATGCTGAAATAGTAGAGCGTTTAAGAAATGAAATAGTTCAGAAGCTTTAACCTGCTAATGAAAGCTGATTAACGTCAGTGGTTTTACACTAAATAAAATGAAAACTTTACTCTACCTTTACGTTACCTTACAAAAGAATGGCTACTATAGTCGCTTGTTTTTATCACCTGTGATGATAGTTAAATGTTCTTTTTGAAAACACCTACTTTAATTCTGTTATTAAGCTTGCTCCTGATTTCAGGGTGTAGCAGCAATGAAATGAATATAATCGAGGTTTTTCATAGCGATATTCAGGCTGATGACACCAAACTGTTTGCTTTTTCGATCATTGTTGTCCGTAATTCTGCATCAGAGAAACCGGCAAGTGAAGGTAGAAGTATGGATACAAAACGTAAAAAAAATCGGCAAGGTAAAGCGCGAGGCAATAAAAATAGTACAGATAATAAATCCAGCAAACAGCCTTCAGAGAAAAAAGAAAAACAACAAGATAAAATAACGGAAGAATTAGAAAGGCGTTTGGCTGAAACTTTGTCAGACAATAACTATTGTCGAGCAGGATTTTTTGAACTTGAGCGCAGTATAAGTAAAACTATTTTTGCTATCAAAGGCGAATGTAACGAGAGTGCTACCTCAGCTGATAGGGATAATTTCCCACCAAAAAAGCAGATAGATAAACGATAACTTAGTACTATTATCTAACACTGCTAACAAGGTTAGATAATAATCACTATATGTATCAGCCCTGCTAGCAGAATTTAGGCGCTATTTTTTATTGGGTAAAGCACCTATCGACATCAGTACATCCCGAACGATGGCTTGTCTTTTATAGACATCTTTCATACGCTCTGGGGTATCGATATTCAATGCAAAAAAGACAGGGCCTGTTGGCCATTCTACCCAGCCGACCCACCAACCATGTTTACCCTGCCAGCCTGTTTTAGCGCGTAAAATCCAATTTTTTTGTGCTTCAACGACCATAATATCTTTGACTAATAACTGGTGTTCAAGTTTAAAAGGCAATTCATTTTTATAGAGGCTTTCAAGGAATTCAATTTGTTCATAGGCCGAAATAGCAAGCTTGCCAGCAAGCCAATAACTCCCTTTTGGCGTACTAACATCGGCATTACCGTAAGCTATTTTCTTCAAATAATGACTCGCCTTTTTATCACCAAGTTGCTCTGCAAAAGCATCATATACCCACACTGCAGAATTACGCATGGCCGAGCGTAAGTTTTGATCTTGGTTATGGGGTGAATAACTTCTTTTTACGCCATCCCAAGGGAACACTTGAAACTCATCGTTAACTAAACCAGCATCTAGGGCGAAAAGGCTATGAGGAATTTTATAAGTAGAGGCTGGAGAGTAGCGCAGCTCTGCTCGTTTTTGATTATACACATAGGTTTTATTGTCATTGGTACGCTTATCAAGCACAACTATCGTACCATTGGCATCATATTTCTTAAAATATTTAGCTAAATCTGTGCTCCGACTTTTTTCCGTTTCTGCCTGACTATTCGGGATTATCACTAAGCTCGCAATGATAATAACAGATTTAACTATTGATACATTATTCATAAACATTTAATAAATCACCTATTTTTCATTCGGATAAACAGTAAGAGTAAACATTGTACCCAATGGGTATTTTACTGGGAAATATTAATATGTAACAAAGTAACTACCCAAGACTTAGCTACAATTTACTTATTGATTAGGCGACTTGTTTTCTAACCAAGCCTTAACTGGAACAATCCATTCAGGTAAAGGCTGATAAAAAGCACCATGCTCTTTCCCTGTACTAATAGCTGTTTCTTCAAATAAGTGTATGTTGTCATTTCTATTTTTTAAAAACTGACAAGACCCTGAGAAGTCTGAAGTCTCATAAATGGAATAAACATTGCCATAAGCTTGGTATTCTACATTTTCTTTAACAAAACCACCGCAAACGGCCAATAAGATAGTGTTTATTTTATCCAACCTTAGCTTGTCAGAGGCAAGTAAGGTGATTTCACCACCACGAGAAAAGCCAAGTAAGGTAATGTTTTCGGCTTTTACCCCCGCCTTTAATAATTTCCTGACATCTGTGGCCAGCTTTTCTGCAAATTCATCCGGTACTGTTTTATCCGGTCGATGGTATGAGATAAGGTTATAGCTCGGGTCAGCTAATGCTTTTCTTACCGCAATAAAATCGTAAACGCCCCAGCGCTCATTTACCGGCATCAAGTTTTCACCCTCAACAATGAGACCATGCGAATAAAAAACATACTTTTCAGTAGGTTTAATTGTTTCAGGAA
>Ga0209292_1000499_pt1 | contig 51095 bp, 39 predicted proteins | sample GOMGulsemesocosm_2_FD_184634 | JGI IMG/M metagenome (GOLD analysis project Ga0209292, IMG submission 184634) | Methane-oxidizing microbial communities from mesocosms in the Gulf of Mexico - GOM9C Gulf of Mexico (SPAdes) (version 2) | ecosystem: Environmental > Aquatic > Marine > Cold seeps... | reverse complement strand
CATATGCTCAATTTAGTCAATTAATGGGTAATGTAGGCTCTGGCCAATTAGCAAAAATGGTAAATCAAATATGTTTTGTTAATGCGGTGCAAGGTTTAGCTGAAGGATTGAATTTTGCGCAAAAAGCCGGCTTAGATACCAATAAACTCATTGAAACTATTTCGAAAGGGGCTGCGGGCTCTTGGCAAATGGATAATCGTGGTAAAACTATGTGTGCCCGAGAATTTGATTTTGGTTTTGCCGTTGATTGGGTGAGAAAGGATCTTGCGATGGCATTTACAGAAGCCGAAAAAATAGGTGCTGATTTGACGATCACAAAACAATTAGATGGTTATTATGAAGAAGTTCAACAAAAGGGTGGAAATCGTTGGGATACCTCGAGTTTAATTGCTCGGCTAGGTGAATAAATTTCCCTGTCATGAATAGCTAAGTTTTAAATAAAAAAAAGCCTGCAATAAATTGCAGGCTTTTCTTATGTGGCTCCTTAGCTCTTTAATAGAAAAGGACTTGAACCAGGGACAAACGCCTATTTATATAAGCACAGTCCGTTGCACTACCCAATGAACTCTTGAGATATTTTAATCAAAAAAAAGCCTGCAAAATATTGCAGGCTTATCTTATGTGGCTCCTTAGCTCTTTAATAGAAAAGGACTTGAACCAGGGACAAACGCCTATTTATATAAGCACAGTCCCTTGCACTACCAAATGAACTCTTGAGATATTTTAATCAAAAAAAAGCCTGCAATAAATTGCAGGCTTTTCTTATGTGGCTCCTTAGCTCTTTATTAGAAAAGGACTTGAACCAGGGACAAACGCCTATTTATATAAGCACAGTCCCTTGCACTACCCAATGAACTCTTGAGATATTTTAATCAAAAAAAAGCCTGCAATAAATTGCAGGCTTTTCTTATGTGGCTCCTTAGCTCTTTAATAGAAAAGGACTTGAACCAGGGACAAACGCCTATTTATATAAGCACAGTCCCTTGCACTACCAAATGAACTCTTGAGATATTTTAATCAAAAAAAAGCCTGCAATAAATTGCAGGCTTTTCTTATGTGGCTCCTCAACCTGGACTTGAACCAGGGACAAACGGATTAACAGTCCGTTGCTCTACCAACTGAGCTATTGAGGAATTGTTCTTTAGTCACCGCTTATAAGTATCTTAAAAGCCATCACTTTAATTTGGCTCCTCAACCTGGACTTGAAATAGGGACAAACGCCTATTTATATAAGTACAGTCCGTTGCTCTACCAACTGAGCTATTGAGGAATTGTTCTTTAGTCACCGCTTATAAGTATCTTAAAAGCCATCACTTTAAATTGGCTCCTCAACCTGGACTTGAAATAGGGACAAACGCCTATTTATATAAGTACAGTCCGTTGCTCTACCAACTGAGCTATTGAGGAATTGTTCTTTAGTCACCGCTTGTAAGTATCTTAAAAGCCATCACTTTAAATTGGCTCCTCAACCTGGACTTGAACCAGGGACAAACGGATTAACAGTCCGTTGCTCTACCAACTGAGCTATTGAGGAATTGTTCTTTAGTGTTAGCTTATCAATAATTTCAAAGCTGTCACTTTTAAATAAAAAAAGCCTGCAAACTATTGCAGGCTTATTTTATGTGGCTCCTCAACCTGGACTTGAACCAGGGACAAACGGATTAACAGTCCGTTGCTCTACCAACTGAGCTATTGAGGAATTGTTCTTTAGTCACCGCTTTTAATCATATTAAAAGCCATCACTTTAATTTGGCTCCTCAACCTGGACTTGAACCAGGGACAAACGGATTAACAGTCCGTTGCTCTACCAACTGAGCTATTGAGGAATCGTTTTGTTTGCCAAGCATCTGGCTAACGGGGCGAGATATTAAAGGGGGTTGAGCTAACTGTCAACACAAAATTTATAAAAAAATCATTATTTTGTTTGTTTGCTTATTTTGTCATCACTCAGTCTGCTTTATCTACGCTCGTCGTATTAATTTTGCACTTTGTTATTGTAAGTAGCTGTAACAAGAAGTTATCCACGTAATCTGTGGATAACTTTGTGGGAGAAAGTGTAATAAACAGTTACGTAAACGAGAGAATGGGTGTTGTAGCTTATTATACAGATTGTGCAATATTTAATAATATTCAACTATAACAAGTGGATAGGTGGCTTTCCTCCTTGCATATGAAGTTTTGTGTGTTTTTTGTGCAAAAGTACAATTGTTCAATCGTACTGTGAGTTATACGAAACTTTAGGTATAAATGTTTACTTATAATTAAGGAATAAAAATAAATTTACTGAATAAAAGTCATAATTAAGGCGAAATTAAATATATACATAGCGAGTCTTATCACTATCTTTTACAATACTTTTGCATTCTCCTACAAAGACAACCAATAGCTAATACTTAAATGACCCAAATAAAACAAAATAGCCAAATTAGTTTACTTGAAGATCCTGTCTCGTCCACACTAAAACGTATGACTATTCCCATGATTTACGGCATGGTTTTACTCATGACTTTTAATCTAGTCGACACTTTCTTTGTCGGTTTATTAGGAACTCAGCCTTTAGCCGCGATAAGCTTCACTTTTCCTATTACTTTTACTGTAATCAGCTTAACTATTGGTCTTGGTATTGGTACTTCTGCAGTAATTGCTAAAGCGTTAGGTAAGGGAAATAACGAATCAGCAAAAAACTCGGGTACAGCAGCAATTTACTTAGCTGCGATTGTTGTAGGGATATTATCTTTTGTTGGTTATTGCTTTATAGATGAGATGTTTTTATTACTGGGGGCAAGTAATGATCTATTACCGCTTATTCACCAGTATATGGATATTTGGTTTATTGGGAGTATTTGTTTAATTGGCCCTATGATTGGTAATGCAATATTACGTGCATCTGGTGATACTAAAACACCGAGTATAATAATGGGGAGTGCCGGCTTAATTAATGCGATATTAGATCCTATCCTTATTTTTGGTTTCGGTCCTATTCCTGCAATGGGTATACAAGGTGCTGCCATTGCCACGTTAATTTCTTGGATTTTTGGTCTATTACTCGTTTTATATATTGTCGGTATTAATCGTCAATTAATTCATACTAAACTATTATCACTTAAAATATTTATAGCTTCTAGTAAAGACATTTTATATATAGGTTTACCGGCTGCTGGAGCCAATATGCTTACGCCGATCGCAGCCGCTATTTTAACAGCGATTGTTGCCAATTACGGTGAGTCAGCGGTTGCTGCTTTTGGCGTTGGATCGCGCATCGAATCTATTGCTTGTTTGGTTGTTCTCGCACTTTCTATGACATTGCCACCTTTTATTAGTCAAAATTTTGGTGCGAGTAATATGGATCGTGTTGAAAAGAGCTATAAAACGTCGGTAAAATTTGTGCTCGTTTGGCAATTCGTTATTTATCTACTTTTAGTGCTAATAGCACCGTTTATCGCCGATGTTTTTTCAACAGAGCAAGCCGTAGCCGATATTATTATTTTATTTATTTGGATTTTACCTCTAGGTTATGGCCTGCAAGGAGTAATAATTTTAACTAACTCTTCTTTTAATGCCTTACACAAACCAATGGTAGCGCTAATGTTGAGTATTATTCGTCTTTTTGTATGTTATGTACCATTAGCCTATTTAGGCAACATTTTTTATGGCATTGAAGGTTTCTTCATTGGCGGGCTTTGTGGAAACTTGATAATGGCAATGATCTCTTACCGCTTGTTTGATAAGCAGTTCCCGCATGAGCTGGTTGAAGCAAAGGGAACTTAGTAATGAAAGTCATGGATTTAAAGTCAGATTATACCCCTAATGGTGATCAACCTACCGCTATTAAACAATTATTAGATGGTCTTGAAGACGGTTTAGCACATCAAACATTGCTTGGTGTAACAGGTTCGGGCAAAACATTTACCATTGCTAATGTAGTTGCAACATTAAATCGCCCAACCATGATGATAGCGCCTAATAAAACGCTGGCGGCGCAATTATACAGTGAAATGAAAGAGTTTTTTCCAAATAATGCAGTAGAGTACTTTGTTTCTTATTACGATTACTATCAACCAGAGGCTTATGTACCAACAACTGATACATTTATTGAAAAAGATGCCTCAGTAAACGAGCATATTGAGCAAATGCGTTTGTCGGCAACTAAAGCGTTGCTTGAACGTCGTGACGTTATTATTATTGCCTCAGTATCAGCTATTTATGGTCTAGGTGACCCTGATTCATATCTTAAAATGATGCTACATATCAGTGTAGGAGACATCATTAATCAACGTGACATTTTACGTCGGCTTGCTGAATTACAGTACCAACGTAATGATGTCGCTTTCCAGCGAGCAACATATCGAGTGCGCGGCGACGTTATTGATATATTTCCAGCAGAGTCAGATCGCTTAGCACTGCGTGTTGAACTTTTTGATGAAGAAATAGAACGATTATCAATGTTTGATCCATTAACCGGACAAGTTGACCGAACATTAGCGCGGGTAACTGTTTATCCTAAAACCCATTATGCTACGCCACGTGATAAAATATTAGCCGCTGTTGATAAAATCAAAATAGAATTAACAGAGCGTTCAACGTTTTTAAAAGAAAATAACCGCTTAGTTGAAGAACAACGTATCGTCCAGCGTACCCAATTTGATATTGAAATGATGACAGAGCTAGGTTATTGCTCTGGCATCGAAAACTACTCTCGTTATTTATCAGGACGAGGAGAAGGAGAAGCGCCTCCAACACTTTTTGACTATTTACCCGATGATGGCTTATTAATTATTGATGAGTCACATGTTACTGTGCCGCAAATTGGTGCTATGTATAAAGGCGATCGTTCAAGAAAAGAAAACTTGGTTAACTATGGTTTTCGTTTGCCTTCGGCCCTTGATAATCGTCCAATGAAGTTTGATGAATTCGAAGCATTAGCGCCACAAACCATTTATGTATCTGCAACACCCAGTAATTATGAGTTAGAAAAGTCTGGCGAAGATATTGCTCAGCAAGTTGTTCGCCCAACAGGTCTGCTTGACCCTATTATTGAAGTTAGACCCGTCGAAACTCAAGTTGATGATTTGTTATCTGAAATTAGAAAGCGAGTTGCCATACAAGAGCGTGTTTTAGCGACAACGTTAACGAAACGCATGGCAGAAGATCTTACCGATTACTTAGATGAGCATAATGTCAAAACTCGTTACTTGCATTCGGATATCGATACTGTCGAGCGTGTTGAGATTATTCGTGACTTTCGTTTAGGAAAGTTTGATGTGCTTGTTGGTATCAATTTATTACGTGAAGGCTTGGATATGCCAGAAGTCTCGTTAGTCGCTATCTTAGATGCTGACAAAGAAGGTTTTTTACGTTCAGAAAGGTCGCTTATTCAAACCATTGGTCGTGCGGCACGTAATATTAATGGCCGGGCTATTTTATATGCTGGGCGCATTACAGGGTCAATGAAGAAAGCAATCGATGAAACTGAACGTCGACGTGATAAACAACATCAGTATAACCTTGATAATAATATCAGCCCAAGCGGTGTAAAAAGTAAAATTAGTGATGCACTTCACAATGGCACTGTTTCTTCAAGTGATACCTTATTAAATGTAGCGGAACAAGCAACAGATTATAAAGTGCTATCGATTAAAGATATTGATGGAAAAATTAAGCAGCTTGAAAGTGCAATGATTGCCCATGCTCAAAACCTAGAGTTCGAACAAGCTGCTAATATAAGAGATGAAATTGCCAAATTACGTGAACAACAGTTATCACGTTAAAATCCTTTGAAAGAGCTACTTCAGCTCTAACATTGTATATCGGCCAATGATATTTGACACCGCTTCACTATTGCAGTGCACCAAGTGACTAATATCATTTATTATTTTGTCTTGAATGTCGACAGGGAAAAGCATTAATTGCTCCAAATAAAGATGCGCTTGCACTTCGTTGTTATTGCTAACGAAATCAACCAGCCGAGTCGCATGACTTATCCAAATTGCACTCATAGTACTACCTCATAAACTTAAATAACTTTATGTTTTTTCCCGTTACCTCCTTATTAACAGAACGAATAAACATAGGTGTAACCGTTGTTAATAACGCTTAAACCTATATTAAGTCTAGAACATTAAAACATCGTAGCTATACGGTTTTGTAATTAAAAAAGTATATTTAATACTTAATAATATAGTTGATTGAACATTTGTTCTAACTATGTGATATTTTGAATTTTTCTAAGCGGTATAAAAAAGCTTTATATGGCAAATTTAAATATTTAGCTGCTTTGGTTCTATTACCTTGGTTAAGTTCAAGTGCTTGTGACAGGCAATAACGCTCAAATTGCTCCCAATTAAAGCTATCAGCAGGCATTGTAAAGTTGGGGAGATCTGTTGGGTTGGCTGTACCGGTAAAGCTTAACTCCATGCTTTGTGTAAGCTCTTCTTCATCGTCTAATAATACGTAACGCTCAATACGATTAGACAACTCACGAACATTACCAGGCCAATGATAATCGAGTAATAATCGATAACACTCTGGTGTTAATTTTTTAGCTTCACATTGGTATTGTTTTGCATGAAGCTGTATAAAATGCTCGGTTAAAATAGCGATGTCTTCTTGGCGTTCACGCAATGCAGGCATTTTAATAGGTACAACATTTAAGCGATAAAATAAATCTTCTCGAAAATGACCTTTTGCAACTTCTTCAGGCAAATTTCGATGAGTAGCCGCTATCACCCGTATATCTAAGTGTATTTCGTCATTACTGCCCAAACGGGTGATAGTGCTCTCTTGAAGAAACCGTAATAAATGGGCTTGTAAAGATGGTGATAACTCGCCAATTTCATCAAGAAAAATAGTGCCATTATTCGCTGATTCAAAACGACCTATTTTATTCGAATTTGCGCCGGTATATGCTCCTTTTTCCGCTCCAAAAAGCTCTGCTTCAGCAATAGATTCAGCAATAGCACCACAATTTATCGCGACAAATTTTTCATGGGCACGGTTTGAATTATCATGCAATGCCCTTGCTGCTAACTCTTTACCTGTTCCGCTTTCCCCTAAAATTAATACTGTAGCATTTGTAGCTGAAACCTTTTCAATTCGCTGATAGACCTTTTGCATGCAGGGGGCTTTACCGACTAAACTTACTAACTGTTTTTGTTCGCCCAGTTGCGCACTTAATGCCTTGTTTTGACCCCTTAACTGATGCGCCTTTAATGCTTTGTCTATAGTGAGCAGTAACTCTTGGCGTTTAAATGGTTTTGGCAAATAATCATCAGCACCTTGCTGTAAGGCTTCAACGGCATGATTAATTGTGCCATAAGCGGTAGCAATGACAAATCCAAGTTCAGCTTGATTTCTGCGCACGTAATTGAGTAAATCCAATCCTGAAAGTTCTCCTAATTTCCAGTCTGAAAAAATAACATCAAATTTGTTACTTTTAATATATATAATGGCTTGTTCAACGCAATCGGCACTCATTACTTGAAAACCACTAGCCGTTAAAATGTCACAAATTAACTCGCGCTGTTCATGCTCATCCTCAACGACTAATATATTAATGTTCATGACACTTCCTTATTTTCATCTAATTTTTTTTGTTGTGTGGGCATAACTTTGTTGAACTCAGCATAGGCAGCACAGCCACTAATTTCACCGTCTTCCTGATATGCATTTTTTAAGGCGATAGAGCCATTGTAATGTAATGATATAATACGTTTCGCGATATATAGTCCCATACCTGCACCTTCAGGTTTTGAAGATACATGCGGTTGAAATAAACTCTGCTTTATATTTTTTGCAAGTCCAACTCCTTGATCTACGACCTTAATGGAAACCTGTCCATCGGTTTCATCGGTTTTTATGAACACTGTTGTAGTTTCATTTTTATTATTTATTATGCTTTCATTATTACTTTCACAAGCATTAATTATTAAGGTATGAAGAATGCTTCTAATTTCCGACTCTGCCCCAGTGATAGATAAATCAGGTGATACATCAATATCAAACTTTTGCGGCTTATCATGGCAAGACTTATACTCAAGCATAATGTCTTGAACAACCGCTAGAATAGGGACGCTATCGTTACGGCATAATCCTCCTGTAGTGAGTGTCAATAATGCTTTAATATTCTTATCAATATGAACAATTTTATTTTGAATAGTTTTAATGAGCTTATCTCGGTAGCTCGGTGAAAGTTCATCGGCATTCAGCTGTTCTATTGATAAGCCGATAGTGTGTATTGGGTTTCTCAATGAATGTGCTAAACCACGGCTTACTTCGCCTAATTCTGCTAAGTGCTTTATTTCATTATGCTGTTGTTCTGCTTTAGTTAGCTGGTCGAGCCGAGTAACCATGTCATTGAAATGCTGGATGGTTAGGCGCATTTCTTGAATACCTTGCTCTGCAACGTGATGTTGGTAGTCGCCATTGGCCAATTTTTTAAAACCTGCCGATAATAACGCTAATGGTTTATTAAACTGTGCGCTAAGCCAATAAGCGGCAACTAAGGCGATAATACAGCACAGAATTAATACCCATTGAATGTTATTCAATAATTTCTTAGTTTTACTTTCAGGTGATAGTCCTTTGACCCAACGATTATTGATAACTTGTGCAGGATGAACAACAACATCATGAACAGATAAAAATTCATTATCTTCAATACGTTTATTTTTTTGGTAAATCCGTTCAACAATTGTTTTAAATTCTTTTTTGACGACGTGCAGTTCACCTTCATTAATACTGGTACTCTCTTTAGTTACTTCTGATGACTCTGCTTTTCTATCAAGCTTTTCATTAGTCTTTTTTTGCGGGGCTTTTTTGTAAATAACTTGTTGGTTTCCGGAGTCATCGTGAGTAACGACGGTGATCCCACCAGATGTTAGGTTTTCTGAAATAAATTTGAGGTTTGTTTTATGGGCTACATCTTTATCTAATTCTTTAAAAGCTAACTCTAAAACCTGCTCGCTAATTTGCCGAGCCTGCACATTGACTTCTTTATTGAGGTTTTGTTCGATCCAATAAACAAGAAATAGTTGAGTAATAGTAAGTATAACGATCAAACTACCGACCAAGGCAAATAAATAACTGCGTAATGACATAGTTGTCCGGACATTAATGAATATTGGGTTAATTAATCCAAGTATAATGCCAATTTACTTTAAAAATAAATGATTATTAAAACATAGACTTATGAATATGAATGTTCATTGCCAAATAAAAGCCTTCCAAAATTCCTTATATCGGGATATTAACGTCCTGATATAAGCAAAATAACTGAGTTTTTATTTGTTGTTATTTTGTACTGCACTGTTTATTAAAGGGATTTTGTACTTGGTATGAAAGTAGCACTATAGGGGGAGGGTGCTAGAGCAGACTCTAGCCGACATCACTTATAAACATAGTAGGGATTAACAATGAAATTATTAAATAAAACAGCTATAGCTTTAACGCTTTCTATAATCGGTGCAGCCAGTAGTGTATCTGCACTAGCTATGGCAACAGAAAAGACTCAAATTCAAAAAGTTCGTATTGGAATAGATGGCGACTCTAGTGAAACTGCGAATGTTTTTGTTAGTGTGGATGGTGATGTAACCACTTTAGATGTTCCTTCATCGGCGTTAAATGATTCTGAAGAACTTGAAAAACTGTTTGTGGATCTTCCTGATAATATAAGCGAAAAAATTATTGCTACCTTAAACAAAGTTAAAATCAATGAGGGAAATTTCCGTGTGATTGTTGATGGTGATGGACATGACAAACTGCATGTACTTTCACAGGAATTGACCGAAAGTATAATTGATAGTGAACACCATATTGAAATACTTGCTGAAGACGGGGAAAAGAAAGTTATTGTAATGGACATTGATGGCACAGATCTAAGCGATGGCAAAATGCATAAAGTCATCAAAGAAATGATGTTGCCATCGATAATCCATTCAAATCATAAGAATGTAAAATTTATTCAGAAAGGCAAAGTAACAGCAGATAGTCTTATCCGCATGATTAAGCATAGTGAGTTTACTGCCGATGAGTTAAACAAGGTACAACAAGCGTTAGACGCTAAAAGGTAGGGAGTGTAAGTTATTCTTTGGAAAGATTGAAAGTTGCTTTCAATCTTTTTGTAGCTTCACTTGAGTTTATCAAATAGCCGTAATAGTTAAGCACCGCAACAACGTTTAAATTTTTTGGTACTACCACAAAAACAATGTTCGTTTCTGCTTGGTACGGCTAATTCATCGCTTTGAGATACCTCTCCATCGAGATAGCGCCATTGTTTGTTTTCAATGCAAAAATTAGATTTCTCAGCTAGTTGGTAATATTTACCATGATGCTGATAATATGCCGTGAACTCTACTGTTGGCAATACCGACGTACAATTATTGCTATCAAATTCACTTGTAGAGTGAATAACGAGTTTAAGCCACTTTGTTTGTTCAGCCCATTCTTTTATTTCTTGTATTGACTGAAAGTTTTGGCTTTTTTTTGCATAGGTTTTATAAATGTATTCAGCATTATTTATTGCATAAGCACTGTAACGAGAGCGCATAAGCTGCTCAGGAGATAGCGCAAGTTTATGGTTGTTAATTAATAAATCACAGCACTGGCTAAAGCTGTTATCAGATCCACAAGGGCATTGCATAAAAAGTTTTAATCTATTAGAAAAGAAGTTGGTCTATTTTAGCAGAACAAAAAGACAATTTCTTTTGTATAAACTGAACAATGTTTTCTAAATTCATTAGTGAAGCTCCATTGATAAGTTTTGTAGGTTCAAGTTTTTCGGCACTAAATTCACCGGTGTGTTCGCTGTGTGAGTGTTCAAAATAATGCATCGGGTGTTCCCTTTCTTTGCGTAGTACTTTAACTGATTAACTTGAGAATATTTAATAGTTGCATTGCATAATATTACAGCTGAGCAGTGCCCTTTTTCTAAAGCTTCTTCAATCGATTTCAATTTAATATCACGTTGATTAATGTTTACTTTTAATATTCTTCTTGGATCGATTATTCCTTGTTTGGATAATTGTAATAAAGACTTTTCATCCGGATTTATCATCAGTACCCATTTATTATTTATCTCATGTTGTTGACAAATATCAGCATATTGTACGGAAAGATCTTGCTTGCTCGTTATGCTTCTAATATCGCACCAACTAGTTTTTAGCTGAGGGGTATTAATGCTGTTTGATATTAGTGCCTTGTTATTAAAGGTATTTGTAGTCAACATAATCAAAATCTCTATATACTGTATGAATGTACAGTATCGTGTTTTTGTCGATTATTCAAGCACTTTATTGAAAAAAATGATTATTGATCTATATTTATAAACCAATAAATTTAGTGTGAAAAATTACCAATAAAAACAAAGGAAAATCATGGAGCATCATTTAAAAACAGGTGAAAGTGTCAACGAAGTTAAGTCTTCATTAGACGATCTACAAAATGTTATTGGTGGCGATAGCTGTTCAGCCGACTCGTTGATCCGCTTAACAAGAGCACTGAAAGATATTAACGAAGAAGTAAATATGCTACGAACGGTTATCCAAATTCAAAGTCAATGATAAGTTACAGTCACAAAAATTAACCTAGCCACTATTAACTTAGCCATTATTATTCTTAAGGTTTAATGGCAAGAGCCTTGGGGGGGATTTCTATTATTCGCCTACAAAATAGTTCTATAGCAAGATAATAGTTAATTTTGTTATTTAGCTAACATCAAAATATAAAGACATAGTTAATAATTACTTTTATCAAAAATATTTGTATGATGTGCTGAAAATGCAAAAGATAAACGTGATTTGTTTCTCGTGTCACTAATACCCACATCACTTGAACAAAAGCTGCCAGCTGTTATTGTCAACAAGAAATAAAGTATGCTGTTTCAGCAGTTAGAAGATTAAATCTAAAACCATATAAGGCTTAATAAATATGCGGATATTGTTAATTGGGTGGTATAAGCCATCAGACAGTACAATGAAATTTTGAGGTTAGATCAACCTTTAAAAAGTACTCGTGCGTTCACTAATATTTTATGGTTACTATGTTGTATTGCCTTATTTGTTTTTTCGTTGGGTTTAAGTTGGCAAGTGAATAAATCTACTAATTTTTTTTATAGCTTTTGGTACCAACAACTCAGCATAGAACAAACTATCACAAATTATGTTCCTGACAATACCTTTGGTAAACAAGATTATATTGAAACGACCACCCAACAGCGTATAGATAACTTCGCTGGAATTGTTCATGAAATTCATAACAATGGTGAAGAGTTATCAAGCTTAAGTTATGTAAATAAAAACCAAGAAGTTAAAAAGTTATTAACCCAAGCAGAAATCATACATTTAAAAGATGTTAGCCTACTCATTAATAAATTAACCCTTTTTTCTGCGGGTAATTTTATTGTTTTATTTATTATCGTTGGTGTTATTTTTAAGAAAAAATTATGCTTGCCAACAACTAAAGATCAGTTTATTTCTGTTGTATTTCCCTGCTTATTATTGATTTTATTATTCATATTTTTTGGCTTTACTGAGCTTTTTTATTATTTACATACCGTAGTTTTTCCTGATGAGCATCAATGGTTCTTCTATTATCAAGAATCTCTAATGAGTAGTTTGATGAAGGCCCCCGACTTATTTGCTGGGATCGCAGTAACATTAATGGTTATTGCAATTATTGTTTATATGATTTTTTACCAGTTATTTGTGGTAAAAATTTTTAAAAACCAAACATGAGATAAGCAGATTTTATATCGTTCATATTTTAATTCACTAACGTTTTTAACTTAATGTTAGTTGTTGGGAACAATGAAGATAAGTTTACAGGAGGAAAATAACAAGTAAGAGGCATATTGCACTCTTACCGTTGTTTAAGTTGTATTAAGGGTTAATTGCCGCTAGTTCTTTAATACGGTTTTTACTGACCAATATATAGCACTTTTTAAAAGCAGCAGCAGCACCTTTAGCAGGAGATATTGCTAAGTATTGCCATCGGCAATCATTCTCTCTGAAAGTAATAAAATTTCTTTGTGAACGTTTAAACATCTGCAATGCAGAAGAGCGTCCTGTTGATAAAGCAATTTCTTCAAGGATAAATGTTTGATTATTTATCCATGTTTGTAGCTCACGATCGACCGCTTCTTTCACTATGTCGAAGCAACTTGATAACCCTGCAGTTGTTTGCTGAGTTGACTCGCACTGGTCAATCGTTTTTTTTGCGTAGCTGATGTTCGACAATAAACACAAAGCTAGGGTAAAAATGTAGGTAGAGATTTTTTTTATCATACGTTTGATTACTTTCTTTTTAACTTATTTTATTGCACTAAAAGCATAGTTCATCTTTAAGCGGGTAGAACTTTTTTATAAGGTTTTACCGTCACTTTTTTATATACACCAGCATCAATATAAGGGTCTTTATCAGCCCATGCTTGAGCAGAAGCTAAGTCGGTAAATTCAGCAACAATTAGTGAACCAGTGAAACCAGCTTCCCCAGGATCTTCGCTATCAATTGCCGGACAAGGACCAGCGATTAGCAAACGACCTTGGTTTTGTAATTCACGTAAACGCGTTAAGTGTTGTTCACGTACAGACATACGTAATGCTAAGCTATTTTCTATATCTTCAGAGTAAATAAGATAAAACATTTATTTTCCATTCGTTAACTAATTAAAAGTGATGTAACTTTATTTGTTGTCTTTTTGAACCGGTTTTTCGGCTTCAACTTCAGGGGCATTATCAGCTTCGTCATCAGGTAAGTGTTTCGACAAAATCAATACCGAAGCTATTGAGAATACAAACATTAAACCAGTTAAACCAAATACTTTAAAATTGACCCAAGTATCTAAATCAAAATTAAATGCCACATATAAATTTAAAACGGCGCAGACTGTGAAAAATAGTGCCCAAGCTAAATTGAATTTACTCCAAATATTTTCAGGTAAGGTTAATGCTTCGCCTAGAAAGTCTTTAATTATATTTTTATTGAATATTTTATCGCTAACGATCAGTGCAATAGCAAACAGTAAATTGATTATTGTTACTTTCCATTTGAGAAAAGTTTCATCGTGTAGAAAAATAGTCAAGCCGCCAAATATGACAATTAGAACAAAGAATATCAGTGTTTTTTTCGGGATAGGCTCTTTTTTTATCAGGTAATACATAATCTGCAGGCCGCCAAGAACAATTAACGAACCGGTAGCCCAGTAGATATCAACGGCTTTGAAAAGAATAAAAAAAACAACGAGTGGCAGATATTCAAAAAGCGCATGCATAGTATAAAAATTTCAACCTAAAAAGTGATAGTAAGCTGATTCTACGCAATGCATCGGCATTAGCCAAACAATAATTGCACTGAAATAGTGAGAGCAGACACTGTAAGAAGATCTGCTCGCTATTTTATCCTCTAGAATAGAGCTTATTCGGGCTTCAAGCCAAAGGGATCATCAATAGAGTAAGAAGGCTCCGTGAACCATTTTGCCCCTGTTTCTGTCATGTAAAAGTGATCTTCTAAGCGGATACCAAACTCGTTGGGTATTACCAACATAGGCTCATTAGAGAAACACATGCCAACTGCTAGTGGTGTTTGGTCGCTGCGCACTAAATAAGGCCATTCATGTATATCTAAGCCAATACCATGTCCTGTTCGATGTGGACAACCCGGAGTTTGATAATCAGGCCCCATATCTAAGCTGGCTAAGTAGCTCCGTGCCGCGACATCAACATTACCACAAGGGGCACCTAATTTGGCTGCTTCAAAAGCGCTTAATTGAGCATTTTTTTCAGCAAGCCACATTTCACGTTGTCGCTGATTTGCTTGACCAAATACATAGGTCCTAGTGATATCAGAATTATAGCCTTCAACCTGACACCCGGTATCAATCAGTACAATGTCATTTAATGATAAAGCTTTCGGTGATTTCACGCCATGAGGGTAAGAGGAGTCTTCGCCAAATAATACAATACAGAAATAAGAGCCAGCAGGCGCTCCTACTTTTATATGCGCTTGGTTAATAAAGTCGGTAACTTCTTGAGTAGTAATACCTTGATATAATATTTTGGCGACGGCTTTGTGAACAGCGATAGTCATGTCTTTTGCTTGCTGCAATAAAGATATTTCGTGAGTTGATTTTACACTACGACATCCGGCGGTGATCGCCTTTGCATCAATGAGTTGATAATCACTGTTTGAATTTTTAGCGCTTTGGTTAATACCGTCAGCAATAAAAAATGAAGTCGACTCATCAATGGCGATGGTGCCAGAGTCTATTGCCATACTTTTTAAAGTATCAATAAAAAGCTGATAAGGGCTTTCATGTTCTTGCCAGCCGTTTATTTTGCCTTTTATCGTCATGTATTGATTTAATGTATTTACTTCAAAGTAAGGCGTGATGTACTCAATTTCACCTTCTTGAGGAATAATAGCGCCAACCATACGCTCGCTGGCATACCATTTTGTTCCCGTAAAGTAGTATAAATTAGTTCCCGCATCAACATATGTGGCAGCAATATTATTTGCTTTCATCAATCGTTGAGCATTACTAATACGCGCTTGAAATTCAGCAGCTGAAATGGCTTGCACATTAGTTGTCATATCACTAAGTTTAGCTAATTCTGTAGCAGCGTCAGAACCACCCACGCCAATAGGCATTGTTTGCATCATAATTTTACCTGAAGTTATCGATTCGAATGTCTAATTATTACATGAAAGGTTGATTTTATACAATATACATTCCATTGTTATTTTCAAAAGTTAGTGGTTCTCTTATGAGGAATACACTTGTTCGGTTAAGCCTAAAGCTTGTTGATAAAGCTCAGGTTCATTCTCTTGAAAATGCTTTACTCTATCAATTGCTTGAGGAAGTGCTTGATTTGCAGCATGAATCAACCAGGCAAGTCCAATAGGATGATCTTCTTCCGTACCTTCACCTAGAAAGAATGAACGGCCCATAGCCCCCATCGACTTCGCATGCCCAAGTTTAGCTGCTTGCTCAAATAGTTGAAAAGCTTGGTGTATATCTCCAGCTTGCCTTTTTAAAACAGCTTGATCAAATAGCTCATTATCATTAATGTTTGAAGGCGCTTCTTGTAACTCCGGTGTTTGTTCTACAACTTGATCGGGATACCTATAATGTTCAGATGAATCGATTGGCCTTGTTTCTTCAATATTTTCAATTATACCGCTTGATTCTTCGACAAAATCCTCTTCAGAAAAAATATCTTTAATATTAATATCTTGCTTCTTTTCAGATAATAAACAGCTCATTACAGAATCATAACGGCCATTAAGTTGTTCAATAGTTTGCTGCTGTTTAGCTATTTGTTCTTTGTAATAATTTATGTCATCGCTTAATTGACTGATTTGCGAGTTCTGTAAGTCGATACTTTGTTGATGAACTTGCTTTAAATTATCTATATGAGATTGATTTGCTTCATCTAATCTTAATTGTTGGCTTTGGCTATACTGCTCGAAACGCTGCAAAACACCTTGAACACTTTGTTCATAGTTATTTTTCATTTTCTCAAACCAACGAAACACTTGGCTTGGTACTTTTTGACTATCTTGTGACATGGTGATTCTCAATGGTACGTAAGTGTTTTAACCATAATAATTGTTAAAGGGGAAAGCAATATATTCATTCAAATATCTCATTTGTTTCAATTTTAACTTGCCGGTTGTTTATCGAACAGCTTTGTTGAAATTTTGTAAATTATTATAAAAGAGCCATTTTTTTTAGCTATAAACTTGCAGTTCGCTATTTTTGTCATATCTTTATTTCATAAGTTCACTACATTTTTGTTTTGCTTATATTTTTATGCATAGCTTCGCTTATGAATCAAAAAAGGGAATTCAATGTTCAAGTTACCAGCTCAGTTCACCATTGCTCAAGTTGACGAATGTAAAACCCAATTATTACAAGAAATTAATGAAAATGATGACATAAGCTTTGATGACTCTGACGTTACGAGTATTGATGCTGTCGGCATTCAACTGTTATTAGCTGCGGTAACTTATATAGCTTCACAAAATAAAGAACTTAACTGGAACTCCCAATCTTCAGTTATTCAAGAAAGCGTTAAGCAATTAGGGCTTAACGAAGCCATTTTAAATCAATATCTGAATATATAAAGGTGCTTTGATGAAAGTTATTAAGCGCCTGATGTTTATATTTACCTTAAAAAGGAAAAGCATATGACCAAAGTATTGGTTGTCGACGACTCTAATTCTATTCGCGATATGGTTAGTTTTACGTTGAAAAGTGCCGGTTATGAAACGGCCGAAGCAAAAGATGGCCAAGATGGCTTAAATAAAGCCAAGTCGGCTGCTTTTGACCTTGTGATTTCTGATGTAAATATGCCGAACATGGACGGGATTGCACTATGTCAAGAATTAAGAAAACTACCCAGCTTTAAATTTACTCCCATTTTAATGTTAACGACAGAAAGCTCTGGCGACATGAAAATGCGTGGCAAGGCGGCAGGTGCAACCGGTTGGTTGGTTAAACCTTTTAATCCTGAAAAATTATTAGCAACCATTAAACGAGTTGTTAGGTAAGCAATTATGAGCGTAGATCTTTCGCAATTTATTCCAAGCTTTTTAGAAGAAAGTTTTGAAGGCCTAGAGTTAATGGAATCGAGCTTGCTAAATTTAGAGCAAGGCGATGACGAAACGATTAATTCAATTTTTAGAGCTGCCCATTCAATTAAAGGAGGGGCAGGAACCTTTGGTTTTAACAATGTTACTGAATTTACTCATTTAGTTGAAACTCTGCTTGATGAAATGCGTGACGGCCGCCGTAGTATCGAGCAGAACGATGTTGAAATATTGTTAGAGTCTGTTGACTGTATGCGCTTATTGATTGAAGCCATACGCGATGAAACTCAATGCGACAGTAATAAAATAGCAGAAACATCAGTATTGTTAGAAAAAACCTTAGCATCAGGTAACAGTAATACTTCAAGTGACAATCCAGAAGAAAATTCTGCAAACCCATCAGTTATTAATCCTGAAGACGCTTTATCAAAGTGGCATATAACTTTTATTCCTGAACACCATTTAGTACAAACCGGTAATGACCCACTTTTCTTATTTAATGCTTTAGCTGATTTAGGCGATTTAACCTTAGTTGCTAATTGCAAAGAGCTACCAGCATTAAACGATATTGATGCAGAAGAACTTTATATAAGTTGGCAGTTAACATTAACTTCAAAAGCTAATGAAACTGAGGTTAGAGAAGTATTCGAGTGGGTTGAAGATGAATGTCAACTGATCATCACACAAGAAGAAACAGTAGCTGACGTTGTTGATGAACAGCCTGAAGAAACAGAAATCCCTGCAAATGAACCGGCAATAATTGAACAAGTTGCAAATAAATCAGAAGAACAAATCAGTTCAGCAATTTCTACAGATAAAAATTCGTCAGCATCAGCAGCAGAGAAAACAGGAACTAAAGCCAAGAATGACTTAGGTTCAATTCGGGTTGGTGTTGATAAGGTCGACAGCTTAATAAATTTAGTGGGCGAACTCGTCATTACCCAGTCTATGCTCTCAGAGCTTGGTAATGATTTTGATTTGTCGAAAGTAGAAAAACTGAACTCAGGTTTAGAAGAGCTTTTGCAAAACACTAAAGAGCTACAAGAAAGTGTTATGCGAATTCGTATGTTGCCTATTAGCTTTGCATTTAATCGCTTCCCAAGACTCGTTCACGACTTATCTAAAAAAACCGGCAAAGAAATTGAGCTTATCTTAAAAGGTGAGCAAACCGAATTAGACAAAACGGTAATGGAGCAAATTGGCGATCCTTTGGTTCATTTAGTACGTAATGCCGTTGACCATGGCATTGAACCAGCAGAAGCGCGTATTGCTGCAGGGAAGTCTCAAAAAGGCACCATTATATTAAATGCTTATCACCAAGGTGGCAGCATTGTTATCGAAATTAATGACGACGGTGGTGGTATTAATCGCCAAGCGGTATTCGATAAAGCTCTAGAGAAGGGCATTGTCGATGAAAATACCACACTAACCGACACACAAGTATTTGATTTAATTTTCGAACCTGGCTTTTCAACGGCAAAAGAACTCAGCGATATATCTGGTCGCGGTGTTGGTATGGATGTCGTCAAAAAGAATATTCAATCCTTAGGCGGTCGCATACAGGTTGAGTCAGAAACGGGTGTTGGCAGTACCTTTAGAGTCAACCTTCCTCTTACACTTGCTATTTTAGATGGTCAGTTAGTACGAGTTGGCAGTGAAATATACATCATTCCATTAATCACTATCGTTGAGTCTTTGCAACCGCAAAAAGACCTTATTAACCGCGTATCTGGCGACATGGTGCTTTATCGACTGCGTGAAGATAATGTGCCGGTTATTCCTATTTACAGCCTATTTAATATTGCGAGTGAATTTGAAGATGTTGAGAGCTCGCTATTAGTGGTAGTCGAAGATGACGGGCAAAAAATAGGCTTGATGGTTGATGACTTATTAGCACAACAACAAGTCGTGATAAAAAGCCTAAATGACAATTATCAGCAAGTAGAGGGTATTTCAGGGGCAACCATTTTAGGCGATGGCTCTGTAGCTATGATACTGGATATTGCAGGAATAATTTCAATGGCACATAAAAAGTCTGAAATGCATCAGAAACACAAAAGAGACCTGCAATATAAGGCAACACAACAAATTTCTGAAGGGGCTAACTTGTAATGGATATTCAAATGTTAGCAGAAGAGGTTCCTGTTGAAGGTGAGCACTCCCTTGAAGGAATTGACTTTATCACCAGTGGCGAACAGTACCTTGCTTTTTTATTAGGCGAAGAACAATACGCGATAGATATTTTATGTGTTGAAGAGATCCGCAGTTGGGAAAATCCAACGCAAATTCCTAATTCTCCCAATTATATTAAAGGTGCCATAAATATGCGCGGCATTATCGTACCTATTGTCGATTTGCGCATGAAATTCAATATAGGTAAAGCAACGTATACCGAAATAACGGTGGTTATTGTGTTGACTGTAGAAACAACTGATAAAACGCGCACGATTGGTTTTGTTGTTGATGCCGTCTCCGATGTATTGAATGTTGATAAAAGTGAGATAAAGCCCGCGCCTGCATTTGGTGGTTGTGTTCCGCAGAACTACCTTGAAGGCTTAGTAAATTCTGGCGATAACGTCGTGACAATACTTAATGTTAAAGCGTTACAAGCGGTTGAGCCGCATCAATTAAGTTAAATTGGCAATGTGAAGGAAGATACCATGGAACAAGAACAAGAATATCTCACCTTTATCCTGAATGGTGAAGAATATGGTGTTGATATTTTATGTGTACAAGAAATAAGGGTATGGAGTTCAGTAACCGAGTTGCCAAATAAACCTGATTATATCAAAGGGGTTATTAACCTTCGTGGCATCATTATTCCAATCATTGATTTACGACAGAGGTTTGGCTTGCAACCCCTTGAATATAATGAGCAAACCGTCACTATTATTTTACGTAATCAAGATGCCAAAAGGCCCATGGTAGTAGGTCTTATTATCGATGCTGTTTCTGAAGTTTATAAGTTTAATAAGAAGTCGATTCGAAAAGCGCCAGCTTTTGGCAACAAGATAGATAGTTGTTTTTTAAAAGGTTTAGCTTCTATAGATGAAAAGCTGATTATCCTTTTAGATACCACGACTTTATTAGATCAAGATGAAATGTACCGTACAGATAGTACAGCAAGTACAACGGAATCAATTCCCAGTAATAGACAGGAAGAAACCCCTGTTGCTGATACTGAACAGCATAGTTAACAAAAATAGATAATGGAGCAATATTTATGACCCCCAAGCAAATCAGTTTAGTGCAAGATACCTGGGCAAAAGTTAAACCTATTGCTCCTAAAGCAGCAGAAATTTTTTACAATACGCTGTTCGAAATGGACCCTTCGCTAAAACCTCTATTTAAAAACGATATAACCGAGCAAGGCAATAAATTAATGACCATGCTCGATACCGCGGTGAAGTTACTTAATAGCCCGGATAAATTAATTCCAGCAGTAGAAAAACTAGGGGTAAGGCACCTCGATTACGGAGTTAGCGCCGCTCATTACGATACCGTTGGGGCAGCGTTACTAAAAACACTTGAAATCGGGTTAGGTGATGCATTTACCATAACTGTTAAAAAAGCATGGACAGCGGTTTATACCGTTTTAGCAACCACAATGATAGCAGCAGCTGAGGCAAGCATCGCTGATAAAAAACAATCAACAGGAACTACTATGAGCAACAGTAATAACGAACAAAATGCATTTATTGAAGCAGCTTTAGAGCAGTCTGGCACTGCTGTAATGATGATTAATAGAGACTTTATTATTACCTATGCCAATGAAAGCACAATGAAGTTGCTTAAAAAGCACGAAGCAACGTTTCAGAAAAAGTGGACGTCGTTTGTTGCTAATAAAGACGATATTATTGGTTACTGTATTGATGGTTTTCATGAAAATCCTGCCCATCAACGTGAATTGCTTTCAGATCCTAATAATTTACCTTACACCACAGATATAGAAATCGAACATTTAATTATGGAATTGAATGTGACGGCTATTATTGATACTGATAACCAGTATGTTGGCAATTCACTGGAGTGGAGCGATGTTACTGCAATAAGAGCTGACTCAAATAAGTCAGTGCAATTACAAGGCGCCATTGACCAATCTAACACCCCCAATATGATGATTGATCGTGATTTCAACATCACTTATGCCAATAAAGCTACGTTTAAGCTATTAAAAGATAATGAAGACACCTTTGCTGCCGCTTTTCCAGGTTTTAAAGCCGATGAAGATGCAATTATCGGCGCGTGTATTGACGTCTTTCATAAAAATCCGGCACATCAACGAAAACTCTTAGACGACCCAAACAATTTACCTTGGCAAACCGATATTCAAGTGCAACATTTAATTTTTGAATTAAATGTCACGGCGATTATTGATTCAGGGGGTAATTATATTGGTAATTCACTGGAGTGGAACAACGTAACTCAAGAAAGAGTTGATGGTAACAAAGCAATACAATTGCAAGGTGCCATTGACCAATCTAATACTCCTATGATGATGATTGACCGTGATTTCATCATCACCTACGCTAATAAAGCAACGCTTAAGTTATTAAAAGAAAATGAAGAAACCTTTGCCAAATCTTTCCCAGGCTTTAAAGCCGATGAAGAGGCGATTATCGGCGCTTGCATTGATGGTTTTCATAAAAATCCGGCGCATCAAAGAAAACTCTTAGACGACCCAAATAATTTACCGTGGCAAACTGACATTCAAGTGCAACATCTAACCTTTGAATTAAATGTTACCGCGATTATTGATTCAGCTGGCGAATATATTGGCAACTCACTTGAGTGGAGTGATGTAACACAGGTCAGAATTGACAATAATAAAGCAGTGCAATTACAAGGTGCCATTGACCAATCTAATACCCCAACCATGATGATTGACCGCGACTTTTTGATCACCTACGCCAATAAAGCGACTTTTGCTTTACTGAAAAATAATGAAGAAACCTTTGCAAAATCATTCCCTGGTTTTAAAGCCGATGAAGACGCAATTATTGGTGCTTGTATTGATGGTTTTCATAAAAATCCGGCGCATCAACGTAAACTATTAGACGACCCAAATAATTTACCTTGGCAAACCGATATTCAAGTACAAGACTTAACCTTTGAATTAAATGTTACCGCTATTATGGATTCAGCTGGCGACTATATTGGCAACTCACTTGAATGGAATGATGTAACACAGGTCAGAATTGACAATAATAAAGCAGTGCAATTACAAGGTGCCATTGACCAATCAAATACGGCTACCATGATGATAGACCGAGACTTTATTATAACCTACGGTAATAAAGCGACTTTTACTTTATTAAAAGAAAATGAAGAAACCTTTGCAAAAGCCTTTCCTGGTTTTAAACCTGATGAAAATGCGGTTATTGGCGCTTGTATTGATGGTTTTCATAAAAACCCGGCACATCAACGAAAACTACTAGACGATCCAAACAATTTACCATGGCAAACCGACATTAAAGTGATGCATTTAATCTTTGAATTAAATGTTACCGCGATTATGAATGCGGCAGGCGAATACATTGGGAATTCGCTTGAATGGCAAAATGTAACTTCCGCAAGAGAAAAATCAATTGAGGTAGGACGTTTAAGCTCAGCACTTGAAGGCATGACCACTAATGTCATGATGGCCGATACCACAGGTAAAATAGTGTACGCTAACCCGTCAGTTTGCAAAATGTTAAAACGCCGAGAAGCTAAAATTCAATCGGTATTGCCGTCATTTAGTGTCGCTACTATGGTCGGAACTAACTTTGACTCTTTCCATGCTAACCCCGCGCATCAGCAAAATTTATTAGGCAACCCTGATAATTTACCTTACGACACCGAAATATCGTTAGTTGGCTTAACCTTTGGTTTAATCGCTATAGCTTTAAAAGACGAAGAAGGGAACCATGTGGGTACTGCGGTGCAATGGCTTGATTTAACCGAAGAGAAAGATGCACAAGGTCAAGTTGAAAGCATGATCAGTGATGCAATATCTGGCCTATTAGATACCCGAATTGAAACCAAAGAATATACCGGTTTTATGAAGGGACTTGGCGACAATATCAATAACTTAATGGACGCAATTGTTGAACCTATCAATGAAGCGATAAATGTTGCACAAGCACTTTCCGACGGCGACTTATCACAAACCATGGATGGCCAATATGCTGGCGAATTCTTAGCCTTGGCTGATGCGATGAATGGCTCTATTGAAAACTTAAACAATATGGTTACGGAAATACGCACTGCTTCAACCAATGTTTTTGATTCTTCACGAGAAATCGCAGAAGGTAATAATGAACTAAGCCATAGAACAGAGTCTCAAGCATCGAGCTTAGAAGAAACAGCATCTGCAATGGAAGAGTTAACAAGTACAGTACAACAAAATGCTGAAAATGCTTCTGAGGCGAGTAATTTATCAAGTTCGGTTATGAATAAAGCTAGCAGTGGTGGCGCGGTGGTTAAAAATGCAATAACCGCAATGAGTGATATTAATAAGTCGAGTAAAAAAATTGCAGACATTATTAGTGTTATTGACGAAATTGCCTTTCAAACCAACTTACTTGCATTAAATGCAGCAGTAGAAGCGGCAAGAGCAGGTGAACAAGGGCGTGGTTTTGCGGTTGTTGCCGCAGAAGTTCGTAACTTAGCGCAGCGCTCAGCAGGGGCTGCAAAAGAAATTAAAGGTTTAATCAACGACAGTGTTGAAGCGGTAGGACAAGGAACTAAACTGGTTGATGAAACCGGCCAAACCTTTACCGAATTAGTATCTGCCATTGAAGAAGTGGGGAAAATGATTGGCGATATCGACAGTGCTGGTAAAGAGCAGTCAGCGGGTATTGGTGAAGTAAGTGCAGCGGTTAGTCAAATGGATGAAATGACTCAACAAAATGCCGCATTAGTTGAAGAGGCCGCCGCGTCAAGTAAGTCAATGGAAGAACAGTCTCAAGCATTACTTGACCAAGTTGCTTTCTTTAATAATGGCGAAGAAGAAGCGCCAGAAATTAAAACCCCAGTACGCCGTTCAAAGCCTAGTACTAGAAAACCAGCTAGACCCGCTACAAGAACAGCGCCGAAAGCTAAAAGTAGAAGGGCTAAAGCTGAAACAGACCAAGAATGGGAAGAGTTTTAGGGCGAGCTAGCAATGACACAACGCGATAAAGCGTATCAGCTTAGTAATAATGATTTTAGCTTTCTCTGTCAGTTTGTTTACGATATTGCTGGTATTGTTCTTAATACCAGCAAACGTGAAATGGTTTATCGGCGGCTTACCCGTATTGTTCGCGAACGAAAATTAGCGTCGTTCACCGAGTATTGCGACTTACTGAGATCAGAGCCAGAAAAAGAAAAAGATTATTTTATTAATGCGATTACCACAAACTTAACCAGTTTTTTTCGTGAGCAACATCATTTTGACTATATGACCCAACATGAATTGCCAAAGTTGATCCGTAATAGTTTGTCGAATCACAAACGTTTAAGAATTTGGTCATCTGCGAGCTCTACAGGAGAAGAGCCCTACAGTATTGCTATTACCGTATATGAAGCAATGAAAGAGCAGTTAAATAAATGGGATTTAAAGATATTAGCAACAGATATAGACAGTAATGTTTTAGATACTGGTAAAAGAGGAATTTATGATGAACGACGTATTGAAGATGTTCCTAAAAAGTTTAAAGAAAAATATTTTCATAAAGGTATCGGGAAAAATTCGAATAAGGTAAGAGTAGATAGCCAATTACAGAAACTTATTACCTTTAAACCTTTAAATTTATTACATGATTGGCCAATGAAAGGGCCATTTGACATTATATTTTGTCGTAACGTTATTATTTATTTTGATAAGAAAACCCAACAAGAACTTTTTGCTCGTTATTATGAAATGTTAACACCAGGTGGATTATTAATTCTTGGTCATAGTGAAAACTTAGGTGCATACCAAGCACATTTTGAAAGTGTTGGTCGCACGATCTTTAGAAAAGCATTTTAGTTATTTAAAGTTACAGCTAAAACTAAAACTAAAGAACAGTGTCATTTGGCCTCGATGGAGTGAACAATAAGAATTATGGTTTTGAATAGAAAAAACAATATTCATGTTGAGCAATGTTTAACGAACTGTCTTCCAGATTTTTCGCATGTGAATCATTATTGGGATAAAAAACGCGGACAAGTTATCGCTAAAATATTACCAGGTGAATTTTACATGACACGCGATAATGTCGCGATAGCAACAACCTTAGGGTCATGTGTTTCTGCGTGCATATGGGATGAACATGCAGGCATTGGTGGTATGAACCACTTTATGTTGCCACTTACTGAGAAAGAAGCCCACGAAGTTGATTGGGGGCAACGTGGTATGGCATCAGATGCGACTCGTTATGGCAATTTTGCCATGGAGCATTTAATTAACATGATTTTAAAAAGTGGCGGAAGAAAAGTAAATTTAAGAGCAAAAGTTTTTGGCGGCGGTAAAGTATTAAAACAGATGTCTGATATTGGTGACAAAAATATTAGCTTTGTACTGCAATATCTTAAAGAAGAGGGCATAAAACTTGAAGGCTCTGATTTAGGTTCTTTTTATCCTCGAAAAATTCTATTTGAGCCGAGCAGTGGCCGAGCATTTGTAAAAACAATTGATAACCTGCACAACGATACTATTGTGCGTCGAGAGTGTGATTACCGTGACCGTATTGATCAATCTCCTGTAGAAGGTGACGTAGAGTTATTTTAATAACAATAATGGATTTAGGATGTTAAATAAATGAAACCAATCAAAGTATTAATTATTGATGACTCTTCGGTTATTCGTGCCGTAATTAATGAAGTGTTGAAAGATGACCCTGAAATTGAGGTTGTTGGTGAAGCTAAAGACCCTATTATTGCTCGTGAGCAAATTAAAAACCTGAATCCAGATGTATTAACGTTAGACGTAGAGATGCCAAAAATGGATGGCATTACCTTTTTAAAAAACTTAATGCGTTTACGGCCAATGGCGGTAGTAATGTTGTCTACATTAACCACAAAAGGTGCTGATACTACGCTTGAGGCGCTTGAAATAGGCGCTATAGACTTTATTGCTAAACCTAGTTTTGAAGAGCTGATCGCCAGTAAGGCAAACTTTAAGGCAACGTTATTACGAAAAATAAAATTTGCTGCCAGCATTGATCATAAAAATCATAAATTAAATTCTGTAATCAGCAAAGATGATAATGCTAAGGTACTAAAGTATGCTGGTTGTAAATGCACAAACCACTTGATTGCTATAGGCGCTTCTACAGGAGGTACTGAAGCAATTAAAGCGATTATCACCAAATTACCGAGTAATTCACCACCAGTCGTTATTACTATTCATATTCCAGAAACTTTCAGTGCACGATTCGCAACCCGTATTAATGACTATTGTGCAGTAAATGTACAAGAAGCAAGACATGGCCAAAAAATTAAAGAAGGTAATGTTTATATTGCACCGGGTAATATGCACCTGAAAGTTGAAAGCAAGGGCGGGGCATTATTTTGCATATTAGAAGACTCAGCAAAAGTGAATCGTCATAAACCAGCGGTAGATGTGCTATTTAACTCACTAGAGCCCTTAGCCAGTAATGTACAGGCAGTATTATTAACTGGCATGGGCCAAGATGGTGCTGAAGGTTTACTTAACTTAAAAGAAAGTGGCGCAATGACCATTATCCAAGATAAAGCTACTAGCTTAGTTTGGGGAATGCCAGGTAGTGCACATGCCTTAAATGCACATATTAAAGAATACGCTTTAACCGATATTCCTAAACGGCTATTAAAGTTTTCCTTACTTGACCGACGCGCTATGAAGGAGGCAATTAATGCAAAATAACTTAAGATTAATATTGTCAGCAGGTGGTGTAATCGCCATTGCAATTTTGTTGGATTTACTTTTTATTCAGTCGAGTTATTTATCGATTATAGCTGCTGTATTGTTAGTAACAATCTTTGCTTATTTAATTAAAGAACATAACAAAGTAGACTTAATACAAACAACAGATAAAACCAATGAAAACAAAAGCTCAACGGATCAAGATATTGAAAAAACTTTGACTGATATTGCCAGTTTACTTCATCAGCAATTAAATATTATTGATAACGAAGTTGATAGGGCAAGCGCACTGATTCGTGATGCGGTTACGGGGATTGCAGATAGTTTCAAATATTTAAAAAATCTAAGCGAAGATCAACAACAAATGCTAAATAGCGTCATTAATTATCAGCAAGGAGTAGATGAAGATAAAACTATGACAATAGAGTCATTTGTTCATGACTCTAGTGAAACGTTAGAAGATTTCGTGCAAGTGATTATTTCAACGAGCAAGCAAAGTTTAGAAGCAATGTCATTCACTAATGAAATGAGTAAGCAGCTAGAAGGAATTTTTAGTTTACTTGGACAAGTTGAGGGCTTAGCAAGTCAAACAAATTTATTGGCACTTAATGCCGCAATAGAGGCCGCTAGGGCTGGAGATGCTGGCAGAGGCTTTGCTGTTGTAGCTAATGAAGTACGAGCTTTATCAGTAAACTCTACCGAACTTAATAATGATATACGGCAAGAAATTTCGAAAACACAGAGTATCATAGAACGATTACAGAGCTCTGTAGAAACAATGGCGTCAGCAGATATGACATCGACTCTCGAAGCCAAAAATAGAGTCAGTGAAATGGTTGAACATGTCGGCGATGTAAATAATAAAACGCAAAAAGTTGTTGAGGAATTAACGCTTATATCACCTAAGATTAATGATACCGTAGAAGTAGGTATTCGCTCATTGCAGTTTGAGGATCTTGCACATCAAACACTTACTTCATTAAAAAGTAACACAGAAACCATAAATTTACTCTACCAGGAAATTGAGCAGTTTGACGTTAAGCAAGGAAATAGTGCCGAAAAGTTAAGTATTTTGCAGCAAAAATGCCAACAGCTTATTCATAAAGCTGATCATGTAAATGATAATCGCAGTGTATCCCAAAGCTCGATGGACGAAGGGGAAGTAGAGTTATTTTAATTTTATTTAATAATAAGTAAATTATTAAGGAAGTCATATGAGTGTAAAAAAACAAGTTTCAGAAAATAGTAAAAAAATAGAAATTTTTATTGATGGCCGTTTTGACTTTTCGTTACATCAGCATTTTCGTGATGCTTATGCTAACTGCACAGAGAAAGGACAAGTATTTACCTTAAATTTAGGTGCAACAAGTTATATGGATAGTTCGGCATTGGGTATGATTTTATTGCTTAAAGATCATGCTGAAAGCCATTCGGGCTCAGTGGTTATTACTAAGCCTAGCGAGTCTGTTAATAAAATTTTAGAAATTGCCCAATTTCACCGACTGTTAACAATAGAGCAATAGTTTATGACGACTTTTTCTGAAAAACGCAATATTAAATTAGCCTTGGTTGTTGATGACTCTTTAATGCAATGTAAAGTGTTAAGCGTTTTATTAAAAGAAGAAGGGTACCGAGTTTTTACCGCAAATGACGGTGCTCGGGGTGTTGCTATGTATATAAAATACAAGCCGGATCTCGTTTTAATGGACATTAACATGCCCATTATGAATGGTTACGAAGCAGCAAGGAAAATTAAGGGCTTGTCTCAAGATAATAGTTTATGCCCCTTGATTTTTATAACCAGTATGGATACTGATCAAGCGTTTATTGAAAGTATCGACGCTGGTGGGGATGGTATTTTAGTTCGTCCCTTCTCTCCAAATGTTTTTAAAGCAAAAATTAAATCTATTCAGCGTATTAGTGATTTGTACGGACAAGTTAAAACCCTTCAACAAGCCCAGCAAAAAGATGCGGAACTTGCCGAGCAGTTGATGTCTGGTGTGATTGAAGCAAGAAATTTTTCCCGCGATCGTATTGGCATTATTAGACAAGCTGCCGAAATATTTAGTGGCGATATCCAACTGACCGCATTAGCGCCAAATGGTGATGTGAATGTTATGTTGGGAGACTTTACCGGCCATGGGTTAAGATCATCTATTGGCGCAATACCTTTGGCAGAAACTTTTCGTGCGATGACAAAAAAAGGTTTTTCGCTATTTGAAATTATTACACAAGTAAATCACCAGCTTTATGATTTATTGCCTGCAGATTTATTTCTAGCGGCAGGTTTTGTAAGTATTTCAAACCACAATGCCTCTATGTACGGCTTTAATGCCGGTTTACCTGATGGTTATCTTTTTTCAGAATTAGGCGATGTTAAATATCAATTAGCGTCATCCCATCCACCTCTTGGTGTGCTGCCAAACTTATTGCCCGATAGCCAATTAACAGTGGTAAGCATAGCTGAAACAGACCGAATGATCCTAATTAGCGACGGTATCGTTGAAGCTAGAAACGAAGCAGGTGACATGTTTGAATTTGAGCGCTTTGAACGAGCTGCCAAAAAAGGGGTTATTGAAGGAGACGTATGTAAAGACATGCTCCAAGCTGTAAATGATTTTTGTAAAGACATGCCACAAGAAGATGATATATCTCTGATTGATATTCCCTGTGGTGGTTGGGAGCAACTATTAGTTGGCAGTCATGATTTTGAAAGTTTTCCTGATAAATTACTTAGCGATACTTCAATAAAAACCCCACCGGCTTGGCATTGGCAACTTTCTTTAAGTGGTAAACGTTTAAGCGTAATTAACCCGATACCTATGGCAATGAGCCAAATTAATGAGATAGAAGGTCACGCTGATCATTGGCAAAGTTTGTATACCATTTTAACAGAGCTTTTTATTAATTCTCTAGACCATGGTGTTTTAGGCTTGAGCTCTGACTTAAAAGCCAGTGCAGACGGGTTTGTTGAATATTTTAAAGAGCGAGAGCATCGCTTACGTAACCTTGATGAAGGGTTTGTTGAGCTACAGTTAAGTCACCACCCGGTTCCCAATGGTGGCAGAGTTATCATTAAAATCAAAGATAGTGGCCAAGGGTTTGATATAACTAAATATTATAGAGATCGTGAGTTAGCTTCACCACAAAAATTAAAACTGAGTGGCCGCGGTATTGATTTAGTCGAGCAGCTTTGTGACAGCTTAGACTACCAAAACGATGGCACGGTAGTAGAAGCGTCTTATGTATGGACATCTTAATTTAGCTAAACAATACGTATATCAGTAAAGAGGTAAATTTGAATATTCTAGTGGTTGATGATAATAAATTTATAAGACAAGTTGTTAGCGCGATGATCATTGATAGTGGTCACGTTGCTATTGCTGTCGAAGGACATTTACAAGCATTAGCTGAACTGGATAAAGATACTCTTGATTTAGTATTAATGGATATTGAAATGCCAGAAGTTAATGGCTTTGAATTAACAAAAATGATGCGTGAACTACACCCTCAATGGTTTCCTATTATTTTTCTCAGCTCAAACGATAGCGAAGACTACTTAACTCAAGGCATTGATGCCGGTGGAGACGATTACTTAACTAAACCGGTAAAACAAGTAATTCTAAGTGCCAAAATTCGAGCTATGGAGCGCATAGTTCAAATGAAAGGCGCACTCGATAGAGCAAACAAGCAACTAGAAATATTAAGCAGCATAGACCCTTTGACACAAATACTTAATCGCAGAGGCTTAGAAGATGTATTAGCAAATGCTTGGCAGGAAAATACACTTCACGAAGGTGAGTTGTCACTATTAATGTTAGATATTGATTTCTTTAAATTATATAACGATAACTATGGTCACCCTCAAGGGGATAAATGTTTAACACAAGTTGCTAATGCATTAGATAAATCGCTTAATGGCGCAACCGAGTCATTGGCTCGCTACGGCGGTGAAGAGTTTATCATCGTTATGCCATTTACCCCGGTAGATGGTGCGCGATTTAAAGCAAAAGAGCTAAACCTAGCTTTGCAAAATATTAAAATAAAGCACGAATATTCATCGGTTTCAGCTGTTGTAACCGTGAGTATAGGTATCGCAAGCACTATTCATGGTGCAAGTAATATCAGCGAATTAATCAAACAAGCCGATATGGCCTTGTATCAAGCTAAAAATAAAGGACGTAATTGCTCGCAAGTATTTCAAAATTAGCAAGCCGAGTAATAGTCGTTCACGATATGAATTGAAAAGAGCGTAAAAGGAATTGTTATGTCTACACCGAGTTTATTAATTATTGATGACGATAAAGATTACCTAGAATTACTTAATGAAGCACTAGAAGGAAATTTTGACGTAAAGTGTGCGAGTAATTTAGATGAAGCTGAAAATATTGTCAGCGACAGCGAAAATTTTGATATTGCTTTAGTTGATGAAAACATTGGTGCAGACAAAGGCTCTGAATGGATAAAAGAAAAAGTTAAGCAACATGCTGTTGCTACCTCCTTTGTGCTTTATTCTGGCTTAGCAACTGAAGATGCAATACTCAAGGGTTTAGAATGTGGCGCGGATGACTTTCTTGCAAAACCTATCTCATTATTGGCGCTTAATAATAAACTCAAAAAGCTAATCGCATACCAAGATAAAATTCATACATTTGAGTCAGAAATTTGCTCAAAAGATCGGGTTATTAATGTTTCAATGGCTCAAGCGTCTAAGTATGGCAGTTGTATGCAACTTACTTCTCGCCTTAATAATTGTTTTACGCTAGAAAAAATACGCGATGAAATTTTCTCATTTCTTTACTCTATGAACTTACAAGGATGTATTGCTTTTTATCCTCTTAATGAAGATCCGGTATTTTACAGTTCTAAAAATGGTTTTTGCTCACCAGTAGAAATTGACGTAATGAAGTTATTAAAAATAAAACCTAGGCTGTATCGTTTTAGTTCTAGAACTATTTTTAATCATTCATTATGTTCAATACTTATTTTAAACCTTGAAGAAGGGGCTATAGATACCGACATTTATATTGATGCATTAGCTTCTGTTATTGAATGCCTTGGCGCTCGTATTGCCTTTATCGCATATAAAAACTCTTTAGTGAAAGTGCAAACAAAAATAGAGCAAGCGGTTAAAACGACTAAAAAGATGATTGAAATTTCTAAGCATCACCAGCAAGAAGTGATGAATGAAATAGTGCAAAAAATAGGGATGAGCTTCCATGTTTTAGACCTAAATGAAGAGCAAGAAGACTATTTAACTGGCTTGGTCCATACCGCTCTGAAAAAACATACTCAAGACGATATAAACTTTTTAGAAGTAACTCATTTACTTGATGGTGCATTAAGCAGTGTTAATGAATTAGAAGTGCTTAATCAGCAGCAAGATGAGGAAATTGAAGACTTTGATGATGAGGATGAATTATTTTGAAACATTTATCTGATGATTTAACAATATCGCTAAATAGCATTCCTTTCTCGGTTATTCAAACCGATCATAACGGTATAATTACCGGCTGTAATCTTTGGGTTGAAAGATTTTCTGGCTACTCTACTGTTGAATTAATCGGGCAAAAAGTAGAAATGCTTTTGCCTGAGAGTATCGTTGACTCGCATGTAAAATTTCGGCAAAACTATCAGCTTGGCTCAGGGGTGATGTCAGGGATCAGAGATATTGTTTTATTGAGTAAATCGAAAGAAGAGCTTAATTGTACGATAAAGATCAGCGAAGTAGCAGATGGTTATATTGCTTATATTATGGATTCAACTTTAAGTGATAATGGCAGTACCAAGCTTAATGCCCAACAAGACGAAATCTCTCCAAATATTGATGCTTTAAGATTATCGAAACACACCCATAAACTTTTAAATGGTATAGAAGAAGCATTTTGGGAATGGAACATCCTTGAAGGAACCATTTTTTACTCAGCGCAGGTAATGGCGATTTTGGGCTATGATGCCGAATCATTTTTAGGGCCTGTTTCTTTTTGTGAAAGTTTAGTGAAAAAAGCAGATTTAGATCGGTTTAATCAACAAGTAAAAGCGCACTTTATGGGTGAAACCCCCTGCATTAATCCCACCTTATCTATAACCACAGAGCAAGGCATTACTAAATGGTTAACAGTGTTTGGGAAAATAATGGAGTATAAAGAAGATCGCGCTTATAAAATGTTCGGCTCTATAAAAGATGTTACAGAAAATTATTTATTAGTTGAAAAGTTAAAAGAAAAAAATAACTATTTGTCGCTGGCTGAAAGCCTAAATCAGTCAGGACATTGGCGTATGGACTGCATTGAAAAAACCTTGTATTGGTCAACAGAAGTTTACAACATTCATGGAGTAGATCCCACTAACTACCGCCCAAGTGCAAATTCATCGCTTAATTTTTACTTTAAAGAAGAGCAAGAAAAAGTAAAAACTTTTTTTGAAAAAGCAATTTTAAATAAACAAGGTTTTCATTTTAAAAGTGCAATAAAACATGAGCTTGGCAGGAAAGTAAAAGTAGAATGTATTGGCGAGGTTGAACTTAATACGGCAGGTGAAGTGGTTGGTGTTTTTGGTGTTTTAAAAGATATTACTAAGTCTGAAGATATTTTTGAAAAATTGAAACTACTCGCTATGGTTAATTACACAATAAAAGTGCCTGTTTTCTTTATTGATGAGAAAGACAATGTTGTCTATCAAGATTTAACGCCACAAACCGCGCATAGTAGCTCAGTACTCTTTAATTATATTAACTTTAGTATTACTGATTACCTTGCTTTTAAACGTAAAGCGAGAGAGTGTGGGCAATTTAGAAAAATTAATATTAGCTTTGATAAATACACTACGGTATTTGATTTATCGGTTACCTATGAAGCGGATGAAGGTATTTACATTTGGATTGTGGAAAATGTAACCGATAAATTTCGTAAAGACCAACAACAAATAATCAGTAATCGCTTAGCCTTGTTAGGTAATACCTTTGGTAACGTTTCTCATGATATTAATAATGTTCTTGGTGTTGCATTAGGGGCAACCGAAATGTTGGAGATTAAATTTTCTCAAGGTGAAAGGGATATATCTAAATATATTGAACGGGTAAAGAATGCTATCGATAAAGGAAAAAGTGTTACAGAGCGTTTACTCGCTTTTACTCGTAAACCAACCATTAAAGTTATTAAATTTGACCCAATACAAGAAATTCTAGACAACCAGTATTTATTTAAGCAATTGCTACTTTCAACAATTGATTTCAAAGTTAATATTGAGAATGTCCACTGTGAAATAAATTTCCCTCAAGGTGAGTTCATTAATATATTGCTGAATTTGGTACTTAATTCTCAAGATGCAATTCGTGAAAATGGCCTAATGGGACAAATAGAAATATCTGCTAATATTAATGCAGAAAAGCGATTAGAGATTCATGTTCAAGATAGTGGTATTGGTATTGAACAAGAAAATTTGACTAAGGTATTTGATCCCTTTTATAGCAGTAAATCAGTAAACAAAGGCAATGGTATTGGTCTAGCGAATGTTTATAGTACGATATATAAACATAATGGCAATATTCAACTTGAAGGACACGGTGCCCTGGGCGGAGCTCACTTTACGCTTATTTTTAAGTGTAAGGTGATAGAGAGCAAACCTTCGTCTTTACTGACACCAAAAAGCAAATTAAATATGCATGGTAAACGTGTACTTGTTTTAGACGATGAAATTAGCATCGCTGAATTTGTAGCTTTGTATTTAGAAAGTGAAGGTATAACTGCTAAGCATACTGATAATAAAATAGATTTAATAAAAATATTAGCCAGTGATCAGAGTTTTGATTATTTTATTACCGATATGATTCTACCGGATATTTCCGGACGAGAAGCCGTTGAGCTAGTGAAGGCTAAGTTTCCGGATATTCGTGTTTATTCTATCAGTGGTTATATTGCAGAAGAAGACAAACAATGGCACTACCCAGTATTGCGAAAACCCTTTAACTCTAAAGAGCTTGCAACATTTTTAATTGAAAATAATTAAACCTAGGGAAGTGTTTATGTTTGAAAGTGTCGATGTAGCTGATAAAGAGGAAGTGGATAATCAATTTGTTTTTTAATGCATTCTTTGATTTACTCTTTCTTTATTTCATTGCAGCTATGGGCGGTGAAAAGTTTTTTAGCATTTTTTTTATTGACTTAACTAAGAATAATACTCAGATGAAAGTGATATAGAAGCTATGAATCGCCCAGTAGAAATTATAAAAACACTTTATTCTGGTAAGTTGTTGAGTCGCTTGTCAGTTAAAATTCCGCTTGCCGGAGTGGCAATATCACTTTTTATAGCGACTACTGTCGGCATTGTTTTTTACTTTGAAAGTCAACAATTAGTGAAAGAGCAAGCCCTTGCAGAGCTTAAAGTTGAAAGCCAAATAATTAAACCGCTAATAGAAAATTTTTACCGTGAAAGTGCTCGTGATATTCGTTTTTTAAGTAACATGCCGCCAATAAAAGGCATTATTCAATCAATTGAGCAGACCGATAAAGTTAACTTGTTATTGTGGCAACAAAGATTACAGGTAATATTTACTGAATTTTTAATAAATAAATCTATATATAAAAAAATCAGTTACTTGATTATTGAAGATAATGTGCGTGCGGCTGTTAGTGTGCGGAATAAAGATGGAGTAATTCAGGTAATTCCTGAGTCAAAGCTTAATAAAAATATTCAATTAAACTCCTTAAAAGGTCTTTTATCTCAAGGTAATAATGATGTTAATTATTCTGAAATTACTTATCAAAAAAATGAATTAGATACGAGCGTAGCAAGCTCTATTTTTCTAGGCATTCCAATACATAATAATCAGAAAGACTTACTCGCAATTGTTGCGGTGGAAGTTGATTTTTCATTATTTATTAAAGAACTTAAAGAATATTCATTAAAGAAAGTTCGTTTTTATTTAGCTAATGAGCAAAACGATTTTATTTATTCGCCCACTGAATACGATGATGACAAAAATAAGCTTACATTATTGGAGTATTTTCCAACTCTTTCCTCAACCATTAAGATAAATGATTCCATTGCTAAAGACGCCATTCATAGGGTAATCGATGATGATAACAGGCTAGCCTATTACTCCACGCTGGAGTTCTCAGCGTTTGGTCAAATGAACCCGTTGCATCTGGTAATAGAAAACGCGAATAACTCGTATATTCAATCATTAGAGAATATGCGTTTTCGCGCTTTTATACTCAGCTTAGTACTTGTTTTATTGAGTTTAGCTTTCTCTATTATTGCTTCAAAGCGTTATATTCGCGCTTTATTATTAATGACAAGAAGTGTTGGCCAATATGAAGAAAAGGGCGATATTGGCAAACTACCGATTAAAGAAAATGATGAAATTGGTATCTTAGCAAGGAGTTTTCAGAATCTATTAAATAGGGTTGAACAAAAATCTGCTGAGCAAAAAAATGAAACGCTTCGCGCAGAAGTCGCATTAGCTAAATTGCATGCTATTTTAAATTCTATTGTTGATGCGGTCATTAATATTAATGATAAAGGTAAGATAACGGCTTTTAATCATGCCGCTGAGAAAATATTTGGTTATCAAGAAGCTGAGGTTTTAGGCGAAAATATTTCTTTGTTAATGCCAAGAAGTTATGCGGTACATCATGATGATCATATACAGAAGTATTTGCAAAGCGGTGAGAGCAAGGTTATCGGAAAGTCACTTGAGTTGCCGGCTTTAAGAAAAGACGGTGAAAAATTTTCTATGTACCTAAGCCTTAGCGAAGTAAAAACACCGGAAGGCATTATTTTTACTGGTTTAATTCGCGACATTACCGTCAGCAAATTAATGGAGGCTGAAAGCAAGCGTGGTATCCAAGAAGCAAAAGAGATGGCGTGGCGTTTAGACTTTGCTTTGTCAGCCCCTAAGATTGGTGTTTGGGATTATAATATAAACACGGGGATCAGTAATTGGGATAAGCGTATGTATGATCTTTTTGGCATTAATGCCGAAGAAAAAATACCCCCCGAAAATATTTGGCGAAAGGCTGTACACCAGCAAGATATGATTTTTGTTGAAGAGCAATTTAGTCAAGTTGCGAAAAGTGGTGAAGACCTTCATTTTGAATATCGAATTATTTTGCCTAATGAAGAAATTAAGTATGTCGAAACCCATGCTCAGGTTTTAAAAGATGACCAAGAACATTATTTTAGAGTTGTTGGCACACATCGTGACATTACAGAGCAACGAAACTTACAAACACTTAAACAAGATGCATTAGACATGGCAGAGCAAGCCTTGTTATTGCGTTCGCAATTCCTTGCAAGTATGAGCCATGAAATAAGAACACCAATGAATGGTGTTCTGGGTATGCTTGGCTTACTAGAGCAAAGTCAGTTAGATAAACAACAATCCCACCATTTACAACTCGCAAGGTCGAGTGCGCAATCATTATTATCATTGATTAACGATATTTTAGACTTTTCAAAAATAGAAGCTGGGAAACTAGAGTTAGAGATTCTTGATTTTGATATTCGAAGTCAACTTGGTGATTTTGCCGAGTCAATGGCAATAAAAGCGCAAGAAAAGGGCTTAGAGTTGATTCTCGATGTTAACGAAATTGAGTTTGCTATGGTAAAAGGTGACCCTAGTCGTTTACGCCAAGTACTCTCTAATTTAGTCGGAAATTCAATAAAATTTACTGACTCAGGTGAAGTATTAATTAAGGTGGCGATTAAAGAAGTTAATTCAAAGCTTCAGTTTATTTGTACAATTTCTGATACTGGTATCGGTATTCCTGAAGATAAAGTGAATTGTTTATTTGACTCATTTACCCAAGTAGATGCATCGACGACAAGAAAATACGGAGGAACAGGGCTAGGGTTAGCGATAGTAAAACAATTATGCGAATTGATGTCTGGTGATATATCAGTTAGCAGTGAAGAGGGTAAGGGAAGCTCTTTTACTTTTAATGTTCTATTTGAAAAAAGTGAGCAATCTCCCAGTGTTATGCCTTTTGTAGATGTTACTGGTAAACAAATATTAATTGTTGATGACAATAGTACAAATTTGGCCGTATTAAAGGGGCAACTTTCTCTTTGGGGAGCTAAAGTGACTGAAGCTGAAAATGGTTTTGTTGCATTAGAGCAAGTTGTTAATCATGATGTTGGATTTTTTGATGCCGCAATTCTTGATATGCAAATGCCGAGCATGAATGGCGCTACGTTAGGGGAGCGCATGAAAAATCATGCAAATACTCAAAATACCAAGCTTATTATGATGACCTCCATGAGCGAGCGGGGTGACGCTGAGTACTTTGCTAAATTAGGGTTTTCTGCTTATTTCCCTAAGCCAACAACCACTTCAGATTTATTTGATGCGTTAACTGTTGTTCTAGACGATGGGCAAGCGATGAAGTCATCTCGGCCTATAATTACCCGCCATAATATTCATGCCTTGAGACGGCCTAAAAATAATAAATATATTGCTAAAAACACTCGGTTATTGCTCGTTGAAGATAACAGAATTAATCAGGCCGTTATTTTGGGGGTATTATCAAATTTAGGTTTATCTGCTGATGTCGCTGGAAATGGCGTTGAAGCCCTAGTTGCTCTAAATAGCTCTCCAGATGACGCTCCATACCAATTAATTATAATGGATTGTCAAATGCCTGAAATGGATGGCTATGAGACGACAAGGGCAATAAGAGCGGGTAAAGCAAAAGAAGTTCATCGTGATATTCCTGTTATCGCTATGACGGCGAATGCTATGAAAGGCGATAAAGAAAAATGTTTGTCGGCAGGTATGAGTGATTATGCGACAAAACCTGTTGATGCAGATATTTTACATGAAAAGATATCTGATTGGCTGGGGGTAGATAAAAGCAATTTCAATCAAGTTGAAATGCTTGCTTCAACAGCTCCTGTTAAAGTTGATAGTGACTGCAGTGATAAATCAAAAAATGAAAGCATTGTTTGGGATGAAAAAGGATTTTTAAAGCGCATTAGAAATAATACCGATCTCGCGATAAAAATTACCAAAATGTTTATTGATGATGTTCCCAAATTGAAAAATAAATTAGTAGAGGCAATAGAAAGTGAGCAATGGGATGATATTGTTGCAATCGCTCATAAGATAACAGGCTCAAGTAGAAACGTAGGTGGAGTGAATGTCGCTAATTTAACAAAGAGTATTGAAAGCGCGGCTAAAGCGCAAAATAATGAAGAGTTAACTGTTTTTAAACAACGCTTTGTGACAGAATTTGACTTGTTTATTATGCGATTAAATGAATTTGACGTTTCGACAACCAAGGAATTAAAGGGGGCCTAAATGAATATCAATAAACAATATAATATTCTTGCTGTTGATGATGCCAAAGATACATTAATGTTATTAGAGTTCGACTTAGCTGAAGAAGGCTACCAGGTCTTTACTGCAGACAGTGGCGAAGTAGCACTTAGAATATTAGCAGAGCAAAATATAGATCTTATTTTATTAGATATGTATATGCCAGGCATTTCAGGTTTAGCTATGTTACAAAAACTAAAAGCTCACCCTGTACTCTCAAATATTTCAGTCATTATGTTGTCAGCTTCTGATGATGAAGATCAAATTGTCGCCGCATTAGAATTTGGTGCCGATGACTATGTAACTAAACCTTATATCCCTAAAGTATTGCTAGCGCGGTTGAGAACGTCACTTCGTTTACTTGAAAAAACCTTAGAATTAGAGTCGTTAGCCAAAACAGACTTTTTAACCGGTATTAACAACCGAGGTTGTTTTGACGATTTAGCTCACAAAGCTGTGAGCTTGGCAAAAAGAAATGAACTGCCAATTGTTATTGCTATGTTGGATATCGATTTTTTTAAATCGGTAAACGATAACTATGGACATGATGCTGGAGATAGAGTTTTAATTAAGTTTGCTGAAGTGATGAGTGAGTGCTTTAGAGATTATGACATTATTGGGCGGGTTGGCGGAGAAGAGTTTTCAGTATGTATGCCAAATACCTCTGCAGAAAACGCGACAATTGCCTGTGATCGTTTTAGAGAAATTTTAGAAAATACTCAAATATTATTGTCTGATGACCAAGCTGAATCTATTAATGTTACAGTAAGTATTGGTTTGTCGCTTGGACAAGGTGCTGATATAAGTTTGGATGATTTGTTGAAAAAATCTGATATTAGTTTATATCAAGCTAAAGAAAACGGGCGTAACCAAGTTACCCTGTATAATGATGTAGTTGTTACTATTGATGAAAGTGAGTTAAGTGTGGAAAAAGATTCTTCTAGTGAAAAATATCCAGGAATAGATTACCAAATTGGTGTTGGCAATGTACTTGGTGATGATAGTTTGTTTGCTGAAATATTGATTATGTTTTATCAAGATCATGCCCAAGACAAAGATAAAATTCAGCAAGCCATTTCAACGGGCGATCAAGACAGCTGTAAGCATTTGGTACATACGTTAAAAGGTGTTGCATGCTCAGTTGGAGCTATGACGTTATTTGAATATGCTAAAGCATTAGATATCGCGATAAACCAAGTAGATAAGGATAGTTATCAAGAGTTATTTGAGCCAACGTCATTAGAGTTAATAAAGATTATGAGTGGTATTGAAGTCGAGCTTGCAGACAAACTCTAGCATTACCGTAAAGCGTTAAAGAGAATTATTACTCAATAATAAGTTTTATATTACCTTGGGGTATACAGCAACAAGGTAATATTTCACCCTCACCAACGAACGCAAGAGGCTCGCCGTTAGGGTAATAAATTTCACCTTCAACGAGTGTTACTCGACATGCGCCACAAAAGCCATCTCGGCAATGATAATGAACTTCTACGTCAGATTTTTCTAAACATATAAGCAATGTTTTATCATCTTTATGAAAAGGTATGTTTTTACCTTCAACGTTTATCATTGGGCTTTGTTCTGAGGCTTCTGCCGTTTGCAGACAAGTTGAACGATCATTAGCACTTTCCATATATAGGCTTATGGAGTGAAAGTGCTAATGATGTTAAAGAAAGGCATAATATTCAAATATAGCTATTAAAGATCAAAACCATCAAAATCATCGCTTGAAACAGAAGAGTCTACTTGACCAACTAGGTAGCTAGAGATTTCAGTTTCTTGAGGGGCAACTTGCACATTATCTGAAACTAAATAGGCATTCATCCACGGTAATGGATTACTTTTAATATCAAACGGTGCATCAAAGCCGATTGCGGTTAAACGCTGGTTACTAATGTATTCAATGTATTGATTTAATATTTGTGCATTCAAACCTATCATTGAACCATCTTTGAATAAATACTCTGCCCACTCTTTTTCTTGCTCTACAACATCAAGAAATATTTGCAGTCCTTCACCTTTCATTTCTGCCGCAATTTCTTTCATTTCAGGATCATCTTTACCAGACATCCAATTATTTAAAATATGTTGTGTACCGGTTAAATGTAATGCTTCATCACGAGCAATCAACTTAATTATTTTCGCATTACCTTCTAAAAGTTCACGCTCAGCAAAAGCGAATGAACAAGCAAAGCTTACATAGAAACGAATAGCTTCTAGGGCATTAACAGAGCATACAGCAAGAAATAAACGTTCTTTTAGTTTACGAGTTGAAACTTCAATTGTTTCTCCGTCAACTTCATAGCTACCTTCACCTTGTGATTGTAGAAGTTGGGTGGTGAGAATTACAGAATCGAAATATTTAGCAATACTTGAAGCACGCTTTAAGATCGCAGGGTTAACGACGATATCATCAAAGACTTCACTTGGATCAGAGAAAAGGTTTCTTAAAATATGAGTGTAAGAGCGCGAATGAATCGTTTCACTAAAGGCCCATGTTTCTACCCATGTTTCAACTTCAGGCAGAGAAACTAAAGGCAAGAATACAGCATTAACAGAACGAGCAGCCATAGAATCAAGTAATGTTTGATATTTTAAATTTGAAATAAAAATATGTTTTTCTGAAGCCGTTAAGCTCTGCCAATCAGCTCGGTCTTTGGAAACATCCACTTCTTCAGGGCGCCAGAAAAATGATAATTGTTTTTCAATTAATTTTTCAAAAGCAGTAAAACGTTGTTGATCATATCGCGACACATTGACACTATTCCCTAAAAACATTGGCTCAAGTAGCGCATTATTAGGGGTTTGATTAAACGTAGTGTACGACATTTTTTTCTCCTTGATAATAAGCATGTCGGACATAGCCTATTATCGAAATTTTATTTTTAAGTGAATTGTTATTATTATTCGCAGAATTTGAAGCTAGGTTGCTACTGCGACAACCAAGCTTCAATTGTACTCGAGTGCCTAAATCTTACACGCGCCACCTTCACAACCTTCATCTTCTGATTCAATCATATTTTCAGAAGCACCGTCACGTGTATTATGGTAATACATCGTTTTAACACCTAATTTATAAGCAGTTAAAATATCTTTTAATATCTGCTTAACAGGTACTTTACCGCCTTCAAAACGTGCAGGATCGTAGTTAGTGTTAGCTGAAATAGTTTGGTCAATAAACTTCTGCATTATGCCAACCAACTCTAAATAACCTTCGTTACTTGGAATATTCCACAGTAATTCATAGTTATCTTTTAACTTTTGATACTCAGGAACAACTTGCTTTAAAATGCCATCTTTACTTGCTTTTACGCTAATTAAACCACGTGGTGGCTCAATACCGTTTGTTGCATTTGAAATTTGTGAAGATGTTTCTGAAGGCATTAATGCTGAAACTGTTGAGTTTCTTACACCATGTTTCTTAATGCTCTCACGTAAGCCTTCCCAGTCAAGATGAAGAGCTTCGCCCGTAATATCATCAATCGACTTCTTATAGGTATCTATAGGTAATATACCCTGAGATAGACGGGTTTCATTAAATTTCGGACAAGCACCTTTTTCTTTTGCTAATTCATTCGATGCTTTCAACAGGTTAAACTGTATTGCTTCGAAAGTACGATGAGTTAAATTATTCGCACTGCCGTTTGAATAAAATACGCCATTCTTAGCTAAGTAATAAGCGTAGTTAATTACGCCTATACCTAATGTTCTTCGACCTATTGTTGCATTTTTAGCTGCAGGCATAGGGTAGTTCTGGTAATCAAGTAAACTGTCTAATGCACGAACAGCTAGATCAGATAAGCCTTCTAATTCATCTAAACTTTCTATTGCACCTAAGTTAAACGCTGACAATGTACAAAGCGCTATTTCGCCGTTTGGATCATTAATGTCGTCCATCGGCTGTGTTGGCAATGCAATTTCTAAACATAAATTACTTTGACGAATAGGTGCTTGTTTCGGGTCGAAAGGGCTATGAGTATTACAGTGGTCAACATTTTGTAAGTAAATTCGACCAGTGCTTGCACGCTCTTGAGCAAACAAGGTAAATAGTTCTATGGCTTTTATGCATTTTTTACGAATTGAATTGTCAGCTTCATATTTAACATAAAGCTCTTCAAACTTATCTTGGTCTTCAAAAAAGGCATCGTATAGGCCTGGTACATCACTTGGGCTAAATAAGGTGATTGACTCGCCTTTAATTAAGCGGGTGTACATTAGCTTATTAAATTGAACACCGTAATCTAAATGACGTACACGGTTCTCTTCTACACCGCGGTTATTTTTAAGCACTAGTAAGCTTTCAACTTCTAAATGCCAAAGTGGATAGAATAACGTTGCGGCACCACCACGAACACCACCTTGAGAACAACTTTTAACTGCCGTTTGAAAATGTTTGAAAAAAGGAATACAGCCTGTGTGAAATGCTTCACCGTTACGGATTGTACTGCCTAAAGCACGAATTCGGCCAGCATTAATACCAATACCTGCGCGTTGAGATACATATTTCACAATTGAACTAGAAGCGGCATTAATAGAGTCTAAGCTATCGCCACATTCAATCAATACACAAGATGAAAATTGGCGAGTTGGTGTACGTACGCCTGCCATAATAGGTGTTGGTAAAGATATTTTAAATGTTGAAATAGCGTTATAGAAACCTTCAACATATTTTAAGCGCGTTTCTGCTGGATATTTCGCAAATAAACAAGCTGATACTAGAATATATAAAAACTGTGCACTTTCATAAATTTCACCAGTTACACGGTTTTGAACGAGGTATTTACCTTCTAACTGTTTAACTGCTGCGTAGCTGAAATCTAAATCACGACGATGAACCAGGAATCGTTCCATTTGTTCAAATTCGTCTTCGGTATAATCAGCTAATAAATGTTGATCATACTTTCCTGTTTCTACCATATTTACTATATGAGGATAAAGCTTAGGTGGCTCAAACTGGCCGTATGCTTTTTTACGTAAATGGAAAATAGCTAAACGAGCTGACAAATATTGATAATCAGGGGATTCTTCTGAGATGAGGTCTGCTGCAGACTTAATAATGGTTTCATGAATATCAGATGTTTTAATACCATCATAGAATTGAATATGAGATTTTAATTCAACTTGTGATACCGAAACGTTATCAAGACCTTCTGCGGCCCATGCGATAACTTGATGAATTTTTTCTAAATCGATGAGTTCTCTTTTGCCGTTGCGCTTAGTTACAAAAAGATTATTATTCATGAAAAGCCTGTAATTTATTAATTATGCCGATAGTTATGTTCAAGGAAAGACCTGTTATTAGCAGGCGAATTGGCGTGAACATTGTTATTATTATATTTCCCGTAAAGTGCAAAACAGCATAAAAAACATCTGAACAACAAATACACTATATGTAGGGGTATTCTAAAAAGTGATCACAAGATAATGAGGTTTGCTTGTTATTGCAAGTGATAAAATCTGTGGTTTTAATGAAGATTCTTTAGAGTAAAAGTTCAGTTAGTAACGACTAACTTAGTAATGCTTTTCATTTTTGATATTACAAAAACGCAACGATTTTTTTTAATTAATTTTTGTTAGTGATTTTTTTTTAAATAATTTTTTCTACTTTTATAGAATATATATATGGAAAATAAAAAAACACTTTAAAAACAGTTTCTTGCTGTTATTTGTACGGAGAGATTATTTAATGAACGATCAAGCTTTAACAACGATTATTGTGGATTACATGCATAGTATTTGTGCATGCTTATTATCTAAAGTGTGAATGTTGTATTAGGTTATTGCGGAGTTTATATAGTTAATTGAAGATTAATTATGTCGACGAATGATTTTGTTCCCATTAATAGTTTTTCCCCCGCTGCTAGCAGAAATTGCGACGAATAAAACTGCAGGCATAGATTATAATAATGGTGGACGTTTGAATTAATCGACTGAATTATCGCAAGTAGTTCGTTCTATTGATAACAACGGCTTAATCAACAAAATATATAGCCATTAATAAAATGGCTATAAAAAAAACAGCAAACTTTGCTATTGATTAAATTAACGTCAAAACCTCTAGTGGTGATTCTGCATGATGGTCAGCTTGCCAACTAGCGCAATCTTCATTGGCTAAAATGTATCCCCATTTTGCTATAACGGTTGTTGAATTTGCATTGTTGCCTGCTTGAATATCTCGAAGGGCATCACCTACGTATAAACAATGCTCGCTTGCTACGCTTATTTCTTCGCAAGCTTTAATAATTGGCTCTGGGTGAGGTTTCCTATTGGCAAGAGAGTCACCACCGATAAGTGATAAACATTTTTCGAATTCAGGGTAATTGGGTAGCAATTGTCGTGTTAAGCCTTCAGGTTTATTGGTGACTATGCCCCAAGGAATGTTTTGCTTATTTAGTGCCGATAATAATTCGCTAACGCCAGGGTAAAGACAAGTATGTACAGCAATATTTTCTTGGTAGTACGCTAAAAATTCTGCACGTAATTGCTCATAATCATAATTTTCTAATTGCTCAGCAAAGCCTAAGGTTAATAATCCTAATGCTCCATCAGAAGCAATAGGGCGATAGTGCTCGCGAGCAACTTCTGCTAGGCCATATTTTCTTAAAACATAATTGAGTGCCTCACCTAAATCATTAGCTGTATCTAATAAGGTACCGTCTAAGTCAAACAACACACCTGATATTGTCGTGTTCATTATTGTAGTCACCCCAATTTAAACTTTTTTACAACAAAGAATATAATTCACATCGAGTGAATTAATGAGTTTATGATTCTCTGTTAACGGGTTGTAATGAATACCTGCGGCATCAATACATTTCAGTTCGAATGACTCTGCCCAGCCAATTAACGTAGAAGGACGGATAAAACTATTATGATCATGCGTACCATCGGGCACTATTTTAAGAACTTTTTCAGCTGCTACTATCGCAAGTAAATAAGACTTTATAGATTTATTTAAAGTGGAAAAAAAGACATAACCGCCAGGTTTTACCATTTGTGCACATGCTCTGATGATTGAAGCTGGATCAGGTACGTGCTCGAGCATCTCCATACAGGTTACTACGTCATAGCTATTAGGCTCTTGTTCTGCTTTTTCTTCTGCTGGGATTTTTTGGTAATCAACTTTTAAACCTGTTTCCAAAGCGTGCAGTTTTGCAACATTTAAAGGCTCTTCACCTAAATCAATACCTGTCACATTACCACCTAATTGCGCTAAACTTTCGGCTAAAATCCCGCCACCACATCCGACATCGATAATTTTTTTACCAAAAATGTCACCAACATGCTGACAAATAAATTGTCGACGTATTGGGTTAATTTGATGTAATGGCTTGAAGTCACCATCAAGCTCCCACCACTGACTTGCTACCTTTTCAAATTTAGCTATTTCTTCTTTATTTACATTGATTGTGTTTGAGTGAGTAGCTGTTGACATTGAGTTCTCATTACCTAATTAAATCATTATTGGCGATTCTAAACTAAAGCGATTGCTACGCCTAGTGCCGATCCGTTAGTTTATTGATATGGCATAAGGATTATCAATTGTTAAATTTTTTTGATGGTTGAAAAATTATCCGCATAGAGATAAATTATTGCTCAACAGGTACGATGAGATAAATAACAGAGGTCAAATGAAAACAGCCATAGAGCAATTATCTACTTATAAAAGCGTTCACTTAAATAGAAAAAACATTCGAACCCACTTTATTGGTGTTCCAATGATTATTTGGGCCGTAGCGCTATTATTAGCCGGTATTAACTTTGAAATAGAATCGGCTTTATTAACAGATGCTTTCAATGTTCAAAGCATAAATTTTACTTTGACTGCCGTTTTGTCAGTGTTAGTGCTTATTTATTATTTACTGCTTTCTTTACCGTTAGCATTATTAGCTTTGTTATTGTTTGGCCCGTTAATGTGGAGTGTTCACTTTGTTGTAGCTATGGAATACCACACGCTAATTGCTTTAATTACTTTTGTTGTGGGCTGGATCATTCAATTTATTGGACATCATTTCGAGAAAGCAAAACCTGCTTTTATTGATGACCTTAACCAATTATTAATAGGGCCGCTTTTTGTTATTGCTGAAATTTATTTCATATTAGGGCAAGGGAAAGCTTTAGATAAAATAATTACTGAAAAAGCAATAGAGAAACGCCGTTTTTTTGAACTCAAAAAAGCCCAATAATAATCAATGGTAATAGGTAGTACTTAATTGTTGAACAATAATTAATCAGTTGAAAGTAGATGACTTTTCTATTAGAACATTTTAAGTACATTCTAAGGAATAAAGCGGTATGGCATCTCAATGAAACTATGCTAGTATGCCGTGTTAATTAATAATAAAAATTTCGAAAAAACTTTCAGAATTCTTTCTAAGTTAAGGGATACCATCGACTTATGACCGATTTGGCAAATAATGTTTCACCCGTCAATATTGAAGATGAGCTAAAAAATTCTTATCTAGATTACGCCATGAGCGTAATTGTAGGCCGTGCTTTACCAGATGTACGAGACGGTCTAAAACCTGTACATCGTCGCGTATTATTTGCGATGAACGTGCTAGGTAATGACTTCAACAAACCTTACAAAAAATCAGCCCGTGTTGTTGGTGATGTAATCGGTAAATATCACCCGCATGGTGATACAGCTGTATACGATACAATAGTACGTATGGCGCAACCTTTTTCATTGCGTTACATGTTGGTAGATGGACAAGGTAATTTTGGTTCTGTTGATGGTGACTCCGCAGCTGCAATGCGTTATACCGAAATCAGAATGGCAAAGATTGCCCATTCTATTCTGGCAGATTTGGATAAAGAAACCGTTGATTTTGTACCTAACTATGATGGTACTGAACATATTCCTGCTGTTATGCCAACGCGCATTCCTAATTTATTAGTGAATGGCACCTCTGGTATTGCTGTAGGTATGGCAACTAATATACCACCACATAATTTAACTGAAGTAATTAACGGATGTTTAGCGTTAATTGACAACAGTGATTTAAGCTTTGAAGAACTTTTAGAACATATCCCAGGCCCTGACTTTCCAACTGCTGGTATTATCAGTGGCCGTGCCGGTATTAATGAAGCTTATCGTACAGGTCGCGGAAAAATTAAAATTCGTGCCCGTGCCGAAATAGAAGTTAATGAAACTTCAGGTAAAGAAACCATTGTAGTTCATGAGTTACCTTACCAAGTCAACAAAGCTCGCCTTATCGAAAAAATGGCCGAGTTAGTAAAAGAGAAACGCCTTGAAGGTATTTCAGCACTACGTGACGAGTCTGATAAAGACGGTATGCGTATGGTGATTGAAGTTAAACGTGGCGAAGTTGGCGAAGTTATTTTAAATAACTTATATAAATTGACTCAAATGCAAGTGTCTTTTGGTTTGAATATGGTGGCATTATCGAATGGCCAACCTAAATTATTCAATATTAAAGAAATGCTTGAAGAGTTTATTCTTCATCGTCGTGAAGTTGTTACTCGTCGTACTATCTTCGAATTACGTAAAGCGCGTGAACGTGCACATTTACTCGAAGGTTTATCAATCGCTCTAGCGAATATTGATCCGATTATAGAGTTAATTAAAAACTCACCAACGCCTAGCGAAGCTAAAGAAAAGCTTCTTGCTCGTGGTTGGGATTTAGGTAATGTTGCTGAAATGCTTAGTGCCGCAGGCGATGATGCTGCGCGTCCTGAATGGGTTGAAGACGGTTTTGGCATTCAAGATGGCCAATACTTCCTTACGATGCAACAAGCACAAGCTATTTTAGATCTTCGTTTACATAAGCTAACTGGCTTAGAACACGAAAAGATATTATCAGAATACAAAGCGTTATTAGATATTATTGCTGAGTTATTACATATTTTAGGTTCACCTGAACGTTTAATGGAAATTATTCGTGAAGAACTTGAAGTTATCCGCGATGATTTTGGTGACGAACGTCGTACTGAAATTACCAATGCTTCGCATGACTTATCAATGGAAGATTTGATTACTGAAGAAGATGTAGTCGTAACCTTGTCGCATGAAGGCTACGTGAAATATCAGATATTAAGTGACTATCAAGCACAGCGTCGTGGCGGAAAAGGTAAAGCTGCAACTAAGATGAAAGAAGAAGATTTCATCGAACGTTTATTAATTGCTAATACCCACGATACCATATTGTGTTTCTCTGACCGCGGTAAACTTTATTGGTTGAAAGTATTCCAATTACCATTAGCGAGTCGTACTGCGCGTGGTCGTCCAATTGTTAATATTTTACCACTTGAAACCGGTGAACGTATTACTGCAATTTTACCTGTACGTGAATACGAAGAAGATAAGTTTATTATCATGGCAACGGCATCAGGCACTGTGAAGAAAACAGCGTTAACTGCTTATAAAAACCAACGTGCTAACGGTATTATTGCGCTTAACTTGCGTGATGACGATACCTTGATAGGTGTTGCTATTACTAACGGCTATAACGACATCATGTTGTTCTCTGATGCGGGTAAAGTTGTTCGATTTAATGAAAAACTTCGTGATAGTGAAACTGGTGAAATTAAACTAGATGATGAAACGGGTGAAGAGCGCTGGGCATTAAAACCAATTGGTCGAACGGGTACTGGTGTTCGTGGTATTAAGTTAGAAGGTGATCAAAAAGTTGTTTCACTTATTGTGCCGCAAAACGACGGACCAATTTTAACGATTACTGAAAATGGCTTTGGTAAACGTACGGCATTGACTGAATATCCAGCAAAAAGCCGTGCAACTAAAGGTGTTGTTTCAATTAAAGTTAGTGACCGTAATGGCCCTGTTGTTGGCGCTGTTCAAGTTGAAGACTTAGATGAAATAATGTTAATCACTGACAATGGCACATTAGTACGTACTCGTGTTAACGAAGTAAGTGTAATCGGCCGTAATACTCAAGGTGTTCGAATCATTAGAACAGCCGAAGATGAGCATGTAGTTGCATTGCAACGTATTGATGAAATTGAAGAAGAGGAAGTTCCGGAAGGAACAGAGGAAACTTCAGAAACGTCAGTAGATTCATCCGAAACTGTCAATACTTCTACAGATGTAGAAAGTGATGGTGAAGCGCTTGATGAAAGTGATAACGAATAGTTATTGTAAATTATAAAATAAAAGGGCGGTTAATTACCGCCCTTTTTATGTTCAGGATGAACGGTATTATGCAATTTCAGGACGAATAATTGCTGTTATATTCAGGATGAACGGTATTAAGCAATTGCAGGATGCATAATTGCTGTTATGTTCAGGATGAACGGTATTAAGCAATTGCAGGATGCATAATTGCTGTTATGTTCAGGATGAACGGTATTAAGCAATTG
>Ga0209292_1000498_pt1 | contig 51097 bp, 32 predicted proteins | sample GOMGulsemesocosm_2_FD_184634 | JGI IMG/M metagenome (GOLD analysis project Ga0209292, IMG submission 184634) | Methane-oxidizing microbial communities from mesocosms in the Gulf of Mexico - GOM9C Gulf of Mexico (SPAdes) (version 2) | ecosystem: Environmental > Aquatic > Marine > Cold seeps... | reverse complement strand
CCATGACCTCTCCTCCATCATCATTTCTATCAGAGACAATCAATACCATTTTAGACTTGAGGGGTGAAGCATATCGCTCTCCATAATATGTAAAGTATCTGCTTACTTTGGTAGTAATATCTTTACGTATCTTTAAAGTATATTCACCCGAAAATGCCATTCTTAGACTTACATTTCCGGTTGTTAAGCTTTCACTTCGATGAGTTCCTGCAAAAAATGCGGAATTTAATAAGTCTTTTGTACCATCAGTTATAAATAGAAATTTATTATTTTTAGATTCTTCCCAAGGGGTTGTAACTGCCCAACTCTCTGGAAGATTGAAATTTACCGTAACATCTATAGCTGGAATGCCTGAAATGAATAACGCACGCCCAGCCCACATAACTCCATCATCGGTCGCATAAGCTGCGCCATTGTCGCCAAATTTTATTTTTGGGACTACAACGTCATGACCAAGCCTTACATTATATGACAAGGTAACATAACCACCTTGATAATCCTGTAGCTCCCAACTACTGTTAGCTTTTTTCGCAATTTGATATCGTTGGCCACTTAAGTCAAATGCGGTTAAATTTTCAACAAACCCTGCCCACCCTCCTTTAAGTCCATGAACATTTTGTTCATTCATTGATATGACTTTACCATTAGGTTTTATCGTTGCGATAACTTTGGCCAATCGTGATTGTTTTTCATCAATGGAAACAGTGTAATTATCAGCATTGCTGGTGAATGAAAATAATAAAAATACATATGTTAATAAAACTGAGCAGCTAAACTTCATGTTAAGGTCCTTCATGACTTTGTTTTTGTTGTAAAAATGTTTGGCTGTTCATGACTGTCCACTTGCCATTTTAATAAACAAAGAAGAAAGCATAATAACCATACGATGCATGGCTGAATATGATGCTTTTTTTATTGGATGTCGTCCTATATCCTAATATAGGACACAATCAGAGTGAAAAATTAGTGTCGACTATTTGAATTCATAAATTGAGTCGGAGTCATACCTTCTTCTGACTTAAAAGCAGTATAAAAAACTGATTTGGAGTTAAATCCAGACTCGAAAGCAATTTCTAACATAGTTTTTTTATTGATGTGGCTCTGCAAAATTTCTCGTTTCACTGCAATAATCCGTAATTTATTAATGAACGCACAAAAGTTATGACCCCCCACTAAGTTAATAGACCAGGAAATATCTTTAACTTTATATCCCGTCTCGTTTGCAACGTTTATCACAGACAGCTTTGGTTGTTTGTATAATTCTCTTGTCGTTACTGTTTGTTCAATACTTTGATAAATGTTATTTGCGAGATCAAATTCTGGTTCTTTACTATCCAATTTCGAGTGAGTGGTTAAGTCTTCATATGAAACCATATCGTTAAACAATAACGGTTTTCGAATAACATTAAAGATTAAATAACAGGTGATTCCAAATGCAATTAATACATCAATAAAATACCAAATAGCTTTAATATACTGAGAATTATATGTTTGAAAATTTAGCCGCGTTAGGTCGACAACAGCAAAAAGCATTAGAATAATGAGCACTTTTCCAATCCAATTCAATTTCATTGCATGAGCATCGGAACAAACAGCCATTGACGCAGAGTGATAACGACGAAGCAACCTGAGAGAGAAAGTTAAGTAAATAATTTGACTAAACGACGCAAAAAATACAATTTCTTGAACAAAATGTGTCATTGGTATAGCAATCAATACTGGTATGAAATGCATTAACTGCCAATTGGTGCTCATTGGCCTTTCGTTAATTAATGTCCTTATCATGAAATAGATGATTGGCCCTTTTAACAATGTAAATACTGGGGTTATTAAGTAAGTTGTATCAGTTGTTCTCATCTCTTCTATAAAATTCAGTAACATTAGCGCCGAATAGTACAAAAAGAGAAAAGTAAAACCACGAAAACGCTCAAGATTACAGATCAATAAAGCACTAAAGCCTGCGAGAAATGCAAAGATCATCTGTAAAATGTTAACGGGTAATAAAGTTATTTCTTGAGTAAACATATAACCTACCTAATACAGCTTACCCTGCATTATTTAAAGAAAGGAAAAAAATGGAAAGAGTACACTTTAATAGTAAAAGACTAACAAATAAGCGGCTACATTTTATTTGAAAAACATTAACAGATTATGCGACTAGAATTCCCTCCTAGCATATATTGATATGCATCCCCCTGTTAGATAAATTTTAAAAAAATGCACATAAATGATTCGAGTAAATCAGTTATACATATTCTACCAGCTGAATGTCAGTTATGTCGGCACAGCTGACATTTTATTAAAGACATAATCCCTCTAATAGTATGAAAAATAATAGTTTAAAGGCATTGAGAATCAGAGGAAATACACTCTCAACAATGCTTTTTGAGTAGCCATCCCAATATCATAGGGTGTATCACTATGCAGTAGTGAATCAAAATGTTGGCTCGTACTGATTAACGAAATTATGCAATAAAAGCTAGCTGATGAAGATCGCTCTTCTTTGGTTTAAACGTTAACTCATATCGCTAAGGTAAAAAAAGCTCCTCCATTGCCTCCTTTAGTAATGCAACCCAAATCCAAGGGGGAATAAGTGTTCTTTCATCTTTGTCACTTTTTCTGTAGAGCACTTGTTAGGCCAGGAAAAAGATAGCTTTCCTTGAAAGTCAAAGCCGCCAAAAAGAACATCACTGATACCTTGACCTTCTGAACCAGGTAACCAAGCAGCGATAAAAGCAGCTGATTTCTCTAGTTCACAATTGATAATTAATGTTCTGCCAGAGATCAAGATAACGACGACAGGTATGCCTTTATCGCTAACTTCTTTAATTAGCAGATAATCACCTGGGTGTAATTTATTTAACTCTAGTGAGCTGCCATAGGGCTCTGAAATATTGATTTGGCCATTTATTTGTGAACCGGCTTCTATAATGAGGTTGTCATTATTTCTAATGTCACCAAATCCTTCTGCATAAGGGTGCTCACCCACAACAACTACGGCTATGTCATAATCTTTGGCTGATATAGCTGAAACATCATTTTTACTATTTAATATGGCATTGGGGGCAACCTCTTTTATGCCTTGCCAAATAGACGTTGCTCCTTGAAATCCATCGTTACCTGACACTCCCTGCCAATCGATGGTAAACCCACCACATTGATGACCAATATTATCAGCATTTTTTCCAGTGACTAAAATGCGAGCGTATTTTTTTAAAGGTAGAGTGTTTTTTTGGTTTTTTAACAGTACAAGTGATTTTCTTACCGCTTCTCGAGCAGTATCTCTATGATCTATAGAGCCAAAACTACCATGATTTGCACACGTTCGTTGACTTGGGCAGGGCGCTTCAAACAAACCACTGGCAAACTTAACCGCTAGTATTCGACTAACAGCATCATTTATTCTTGAAATGGAAACGGTGCCTAACTCTACGTGATTGAGGAGGTGCTTTATAAATTGCTGCCAGTTTTCAGGAAGCATAAACATATCTATACCAGCATTTACTGCTTGGGCAATCGACAGGTAAAAATCATCACAGAGGTAATCAATACCATTCATGTCTGAAACGATGAAGCCTGAAAAGTTTAGTTGTTTTTTTAATACATCAGTTAACAGATATTGATGACCATGACATTTATTACCTTGCCAGCTATTAAATGACGCCATAACTGTCATAGCACCAGATTTTAACGCGCTTATATAAGGGCTAATATGAGTTTTATTGAGTTCTTGCCAAGAAATATCTGCATCACCTTGATCAATGCCATGAGCCGTAGCGCCATCTCCGACCCAATGCTTAACGCAAGCTATGACCCCTTCACCTTGTAGGTTACCTTGCAATCCATCGATGATTTTATCGGCATACTTACTAACTAATTCAGAATCTTGAGAGTAGCTTTCATAATAACGGCCCCATTGATTGTTTTGTGCAACAGCGAGGTTAGGAGCAAAAACCCAATCCACCCCAGAAGCGAGAACTTCTTTTCGAGTTATTGTAGCGATATCTTTAATTAAATCAGGAGCATTCGTTGCGCCTAAGCCGATATTGTGCGGGAAAATTGTTGCCCCTTTAAGGTTGTTATGACCATGTATTGCATCAACGCCATAAAGCAACGGAATGGCTAAATGAAGCTCATCTTTAAACATTGATGCTTGCCAATAGCTATCCGTTGTTTTGAGCCAGCTTTCAAGGTCATTGTTTTCGGGAACTGAACCTGCTCCGCTCATTACTGAGCCCAAATGATATTTTTTTACATCTTGAGGTGTACAGTTTAGTCGTTCAGCTTGGGTCATTTGGCCAATTTTTTGTGCTAATGTCATTTTAGACATTAGCTCATTTACTTGTTTTTTAATTGATGGCTGACTAAGTAACGGATGCATATTTTCTAATTATCTCGATATGATTAAATGATTTTGAGTATGCTGTTTTTAAGTGTTAAGTTAAAAGTTCATCTTGTCTCAAAACAATCTCAAATTCTGTTTTGAGTTTAGTATTAGAGTTACTACCTATCCAAGCGTTAAATAAACCTGGCTCTGTTTTAAGCTTCATCTGTCGATTGTAAAAAGCTAGTTCGTCTGTATGGATTTCAAAAACAACTTGTTGGCTTTGGCCCGCTGGTATATAAATTCGTTGAAAGCCTTTTAATTCTTTTACAGGACGAGTGACACTGCCAATTAAATCTCTGATATAAAGTTGAACCACTTCTTCCGCATCATAATGGCCAATGTTACAGATAATGGCTGTTATTTTAAGTCTGTCGCCCATAGTGATTACTCGGCGATTAATGTGAATATCTTTATATTCAAATTTCGTATAGGAAAGGCCAAAGCCAAAAGGGAACAAGGGCGAAAAATGAGTATCTAAATGGGTGCTCGTCATGCCTAATGATGTTTGCGCTGCTCTTACTTTTATGTCACTTATATCGACAAACGTTGCATCAGAAGGCGGCCTACCTGTATTTTTTTGGCTATAGTAAAGTGGGATTTGACCAACTGTTCTTGGAAAGGTGACGGGTAATTTCCCCGAAGGGCACTCTTCCCCAAATAATAATTCAGTAATTGCCGGACCTCCCATTGTTCCTGGATGCCATGCGAAAAGCACAGCATCTACTTTAGATAGTATTTTTTCTAAAGTAATGGGCCTTCCTGCCATAATAACCAATACAATAGGAGTGCCTGTTTGATGAACAGCGTTAATTAATTGTTCTTGGCAGCCAGGCAAATTTATATTTGAACGACAATGGGCTTCACCTGATAAAATAGCTTCTTCACCTAAAATCAACACCGCAATATCAGCTGAAGCCGCCAGTTGAGTTGCTTCGGGAAAACCCGCTTGATTATTACTTCTAGATGTTGTTAATCCTTTGGAAAACTTTACCTCTACTGAGTCTCCAACATAATCTTTTATCGCATTTAAACAAGTAATGCTTTGGTTAGGTTTTGCATCAAAGACCCAAGTACCTAATTGTTCATAACCATCGTCGGCGAGTGGTCCAATTACCGCTAATGAAGTTATTTGCGTTTTGGATAATGGTAATATTTTTTTGTTATTTTTAAGTAACACACAACTTTTGGTTGCCGCCTTTTTTGCAGCATCTAAATGAAAGCTATTTAAACGTTCTAAAGTGGAAGTCGACTCTGTATAAGATGTTTCAAAAAGTCCCAAGTCAAATTTTAAATTTAGTATACGAGTAACCATCATATCAAGTTGGTCAGGGTTAACCTGCTCATTTTTAATAAGCGAAGGTAAGTTTACCGCGTAGGTATTACTGGCCATTTCCATATCAATACCTGCTCGGCAAGCTTCAAATGCTGCCGACTCCCTATCTATGCAAAAACCATGGGTAATTAATTGCGGTATAGATTCCCAGTCACTGACTACCATACCCGTGTATTGCCATTCTTCACGTAATATATCACTGAGTAGCCAAGAGTTTCCTGTAACGGGAACGCCATTGAGATCGCTAAATGAAGCCATGAAAGTTGAAACTCCAGCGTCGGCAAGGGCTTTGAAGGGGGGGAGATAAACATTTCTCAGCTCATTTTCTGGTATGTTTGTTGTATTGTAATCACGGCCGCTTTCACTAGCTCCATAACCTGCAAAATGCTTAGCACAAGCAGCTATTGAAGTGTTATCAGAGAGTTTTTCTCCTTGAAAACCTTTTACCATCGCACAGCCTAATGCTGAGCATAAGTACGGATCCTCACCAAGGCTTTCAGCAATACGTCCCCAGCGAGGATCTCGGCTAATGTCTATCATCGGAGCAAAAGTCCAATTTACCCCATTATTGGCTGCTTCTATTGCGGCTATAGTTGCACAGGTTTCTACAACTTCAGTAGACCAAGATGCTGCTTGTCCAAGGGGGATAGGGAATATGGTATTAAAGCCGTGAATGACATCTCGGCCGATTAATAACGGTATTCCTAACCTACTTTCTTGTGTGGCAATACGTTGAAGTTCGTTAATAGTATCTCGATCTACTTCATTGATCACTGAGCCGACACAACCATTTTTTATGGATGTTGCTAACTTTATTGCATCATTATTAAACTGACTCATCTGGCCAATTTTTTCTTGCAAAGTCATTTTAGATAACAAAGAAGAAACGAGAAGTGCTTTATCGCAATTCTGTGCGGAATTAAGCGGTTGAACATTTTTTACCGGCATTAACGCCCCTTAAATGATACAGAATACTTTGAACTTGAAAGCCTAAATGAACGATGTAGTAGCACATTATAAAGTGCTTATATTAATAGGTTATTACGACTGTAAATGGATACAACTAAAATACGGTAGAGTGGACTTTTTAAGAGATCATCTGGATTATTTTCATTCCTTCTCAATGAAAGACGTACAGTGAGGTGATATTTAGTCAATTGAGGTCAGGGTTTGATATAAGACTAAATTTTGACTGTGACCATTTCATCGCCATATAACGACCTTTTCATCGTTTTAATATTGTTTAAAATTTACATTTATATAGTGTCAGAAAGATCCTTTTAAATTGAATGTATCAGCTTATTCTTGTCAATAATAATGCTCTTCATTCAATAACCAATTTGACGGAATAATGCTTTATGAGCACGCAAGAAATATATGAAACAGCGACTGAAGATAAAATTTCCACGATAAGAAAAATTATTTATGGCTTCGGTGCATTCGTTAATAACTTACTCGGTGCAGCCATTGGCACGATGACTATAGTGCTTAATTTAGGATTGGGTATGAATCCTGCTTTAGTGGGATTGTTAGGTGCATTACCTCGCTTAGTTGATGCTTTTACTGACCCGCTAATGGGCTATATTTCTGACCACACTAGATCAAAGTGGGGTAGACGTAGACCCTACATATTTTGGGGGGCTATTGTTGCGGGCATTACTTTTGCTCTGTTGTGGCAATTACCCAGAGGCCAGAGTGAAGAGTTTTACTTTTGGTTCTTTTTAATTGGATCTGTCATTTTTTACCTGGCTTACACTATTTTTGCTACACCTTGGGTTGCTTTAGGTTATGAGTTAACACCAGATTATCATGAACGCACTAGTATCATGGCGGTTCAGAACTTTATGGGGCAATTTGCTTGGTTATTTGCCCCTTGGTTCTTATTGTTTATGCAAAATGAAGCGCTCTTTAGCGATATGATTGAAGGTGCTAGTTGGTTGGCGGTTATTATTGGTTTGTTTACTATTATCGTGGGTATGTTACCGGCAATATTTCTTACGGAACGCTTTACTCCAATAGTCACTGCAAAAACGGTTATTGATCCCGTGGCCCCTCCTGTAAAACCTAGAAGTTTGAAAAGTGCCGTTGTTGACTTCTTCAAAGGATTTTTAATCACCCTTAAGTTTAAGCCGTTTCTTAGTTTGTGTGGTGCAACATTTTTAGTCTTCAACGGCTTCATGATGGTTTCAGCGTTCCAAAGTTATGTCATTATTTATTACGTATTTGGTGGCGATCAGTCACTAGGTGCTGAGTATGTAGGTTGGGCAGGCACGGTGTCATTTATTTCGACATCATGTGCCATTTTTATTGTGACTAAATTATCGAGCTGGCTTGGTAAGCGAAAAGCATTTTTCATCACAATCGCGATTTCCATCTTTGGGTATGCGCTAAAATGGATCTGTTTTACACCAGACAATCCAATGCTTGTGATTATTCCACCGATGTTCTTCTCTTTTGGTTTAGGTGGTTTATTCACCTTGATGGGGTCTATGGTTGCTGATGTATGCGACCTTGATGAATTGGAAACTGGTGAACGACGTGAAGGCATGTTCGGTTCAATTTATTGGTGGGTTGTTAAATTAGGCTTAGCCGCTGCGATGGCTGCGGGTGGTTTTTTGCTTCACGCGACTGGTTTTGATGTTGCACTTGGCGGGGAACAATCAGCAGATACACTCTTTTATATGCGCTTAGCTGATGTTTTAGTACCCGTGATTTGTTCGATAATTGCTATTTGGATGGTTGCTACATATCCCATTACAGAAAAGATGGCCTATGACGTTCGTATGAAGCTTGAGAAGCGTCGTGGAAAAATGGCTGTAGAAAATGAAAGTTCATCAGATGAAAACGCCCAAATAGAAACTCCAGCGTAAAGCATTTATAAACGGTATACCCAAAAATTTTTGGATATACCGTTCATTTCTCTGCTAGAAAACTCGTTCTTATCAATTAGCAAAAGTTAACGTTTAAAAAGAAGCATTAAAAATTATGGATATAACAAAAATAAATTTCAGCAATTTCAATAACATCATAGATGTTTTAACTGCTTATTCAAAAAAAATGACTTTACTTATACTTCTCAGCTTATTAATGAGCTGCGGTGGGTCAACATCAACAGAGCAAGTGGATGTCACCTTAGACAAAGACAATGATGGTGTTTTAGATAAAGCGGATGCTTGTCCTAACACATTGGCAAATACCGTTGTTGATGCGAAGGGGTGTGAAATAATTGTTATTGTTGTTACAGATAGTGACGGTGATGGCATTAGGGATGCTGATGATATTTGCCCTAACACGCCAGAGAATACAACTGTTGATAATTCTGGGTGTGTGATAATTACAGAAGTTGTCGATATCGTTTTTCAAGCAGAAGACTACGTCAGCTATTTTGATACTACTGCAAACAACGAAGGCGGTGCAAGCTACCGAAATGATCAAGTTGATATTGAAGTCACCACTGATGTCGGTGGTGGTTACAATATCGGTTATACCCAAGCAACTGAATGGTTAGAATATTCAGTAACGCTAAACGCGGGCACTTTTGCTATTAGCACACGCGTGGCTTCAGAATCCGGCGGTGGCAATTATACGCTGTCGATAAATGACAAGACTATTGGCAGCGATAGTGTTGCTAGTACGGGAGGGTGGCAGAATTTTGAAACCCATACGGTTAATTCATTTTTAACACCAGCTGGCACTTTCACCTTACGCTTAACGGTTAACTCTGGTTCATTCAATATTAATTGGCTACAAATATCAGCCGTTATTGACGATGATTTAGATGGTATTGGCAACGATTTAGACTTGTGCTTGGACACTCCAGTCCATGCTGAAATTAATGATGTCGGTTGTTCAGATTCGGATAGCGATGGTGTCTTTAATAACCTTGATAATTGCCCCGATACTCCATTAGGCACCTATGTAGATTTTTTTGGTTGTGAAGCAATAGAGCAGTTAATCGAAGTTGCTTTTAATAACGACATGCTTGTTGGTGGTAAAGATAGCGAAAAACCAGGTTTCAGCTTATATACCTTTGATAATGACATTGGCTCTGAGGGCAGTAACTGTAACGATGGCTGTGCAATTAATTGGCCGCCACTTTTAATTACTGATGGCGTCGCTTCTGGTGTGCCAAATTTATCTGTGATTAGCCGTAATGATGGTACAAGCCAAGCAGCTTATGAGGGTAAACCTTTATACTTTTTTATCGGCGATACAGCTATGGGCACGACTGAAGGCAGTAAAATCGGAGGATGGGATGTTCAACCCTATGGTTTATTTGGTGATGTTGTACCGTTGTACACTTCGAATACTGCGCAAGAGCATGCCTTAATCTACGAAACTAATGACGCGGTGATCACCAAATTTGCAGACAGAGGGCGAGATCGCCATGCGAAAGAAGATCAATTTCAACAATACGATCATTACCTTTCTCATTATTGGACCCATAGAACGGCACGCTACAAATTCACCGATTATGTTGCTAAAGGCGGTTCATCTATTTTGATTGAATGGGTAAGCGAGTGGCAGCTAGAAGCCTTAGAATTTAGGGCCTGGTATTCTGGAATGAACACTGTTGCTCAATATCATGGTAATTATGAACCTAATGTAGTGACGGTTGGTCACGGAAGTTATGATGACGACCTTGTTCAAATCAGCACGACGGGTGATCAATATAAATATTCTCTAACGATAAATGAATTTCGTGGGCTAAATGGTAGTTCAGAAACCCTCAGTATTGGTCAGCACATGGAAATTGAAGTTAGCCAGTTTTTATTAGGTGTTCCAGAAGGGCGATCAAATTATTATGGTACAACTTATCTTTATCAGGTGGGTAAAGGCGGTATGGTTCCTTGGAAAACGCTTGGTAATTTCGACGATAAATCATCAGAGCGTGAGAACTCTCATCCCATCGCTAAAGCTGGTTGGTTGGGCGGTAACACGACACTTCCATATCAGTATACAAATGAGCCTAACGATCACTTTATGCAAATGGCGACTAATCTATCTAGTTTAAATGGTCAAGCATTTGTCTTGGGTCGTCGTATTCACCATACCTCTTTTGTTGATGGCAAACACGATGAAGATCCTGCAAATGGTGTTTTTACCGAAATGGCAGGTATGTCAGGTACACATTTCGTTAATCAAAGTTGTGCAAGTTGTCACGAGCGTAACGGACGCGCTGCTCCTGCGCCTATAGGTGAACCGTTGGACAAGTGGGTATTTAAAATAGCGGATGCTAATGGTAATCCCGATGCGCAACGTGGTTCTGTTTTACAACCTTCAAATACCGGTAATGTACAAAGCGAAGGCACGGTCGCTATCGAGTCATGGACTGAGTTAAATGGTCTGCGTACCCCTAATTATAAGTTTTCAACTGGATCGCCAGAAAAATTCTCGGCACGTATTGCACCACAGCTCGTAGGGCTAGGGTTGTTAGAAGCTATTCCAGAAGAAACTATTTTAGCTATGGCTGATGTCAATGATGAGGTTGCCCCTTTTGGTATTTCTGGCAAGGCGCAGAATGTTGTTGACCCCGACACTCAAAATATTCGTCTCGGTCGTTTTGGCTGGAAAGCGGCAACATCAAGTATAAAACATCAAGTAGCCGCAGCGTTCAATACTGATATGGGCGTAATGACTTCGGTGTTGCCATCGCCTGATTGTGGTTCGGCTCAACAAGAAAAGAATGAGTGTGGTAATGACCAAACCGAGCTTAGCGACCAGCATTTAGATAACTTAGTGAAATATATCGCGTTATTGGGGGTTAGAGCACAACGTGGGCTCGATGACCCTCAAGTACAGCAGGGACAAGCGTTATTCTCAAGTATAGGTTGTGCTGACTGTCATATTGAAACGTTACAAACCAGTATCTACCACCCTTTTAGTGAATTAAGAAACCAAACTATTCACCCGTATACCGATTTATTGGTACACGATATGGGGGAAGGTCTTGCTGATAACCTAGGAGAGGGCAACGCTAACGGTGCTGAATGGCGCACGACGCCGCTTTGGGGGATAGGTTTGTCGGCATGTGTTACTGGTGGTGTGGTAAACCCAGTTGGTGGCCAAGGCAATGAAATTTGTACACCTGAACATAGTTATTTGCACGACGGTCGCGCCAGAACTATAGATGAAGCTATTTTATGGCATGGCGGTGAATCACAAGAATCTAAAGTCAAGTATGAAGCACTTTCTGATACGGAAGAAGCTGCTTTGCTCGCTTTTTTGGAATCGTTGTAAAGCAGATTGTTTATATGTGGAATATGAATGAATTTAATGAAGATTAAAGACAATAAGAGATAAATAATGAACAAAGAAAAATATTATAAGGGCAATTTTACATCAATAATAACGCAGAACTTTATCACTAAAAGACGCTTGTTTACATTTAGCCTATTAAGTTTATTAATGACGACACCGGCGATAGCGGGCTGGGAAGTTAACTATATTGATACTTTTTCTGGCAATGGAGTTAATTGGCAAAATTGGACGGCCCAAATCGATGCTAACTTCAATAATGAAGTACAGTGTTACACCGATGATGATAATTCAGTTAATAAAAATTTCGACGTCTCTGATGGCACCTTAAAAATAATCGCGCGCAAACAGCAAGTTAACTGTACTGGGTTAAATAACCAAACAAGAAGCTGGACCTCAGGTCGAATAAATGGCAAAGATAAACGAGAATTTTTGTACGGGAGAATAGAATCTAGAATTCGATTTCATAACCTTGAGGGAGGCACATGGCCAGCTTTTTGGATGTTAGAGAATCGCATTGCAGAAAGTCCACGCAAGAATGATGATGACTTTTCCCACTGGCCAAATCCTGGCGCTGGCGAGATTGATGTCTGGGAGTGGTTTGCCAATAGCCCGGATACTTATATCACCAATTTTTTTAATACCGGTGGCGGTGCGTGTGGTAATGAAGTCAGGTTTTCTTATCCTAACGGTGCGAGTGATGTACTTGACTGGCATGATTATGCGATTGAATGGGATGAAAATAACATTTCTTTTTATATGGACGATACTTTAGTCACATCGCATGATGTGTCTAATTGTTCGCAATATAAAGAGCCAATGTTTGTTTTACTGAATGTCGCTATGGGCGGAAATTTAGGCGGAGCCATAGATTCAAGCCTTAACAAAGTAACCATGGAAGTTGATTATTTAGCTCATTGCAGCGCAACAAATCAAAACAATGCAGTTCGATGTAATGAAAATACCCCAAGTGTGTATGCAGATGATGATAATGACGGTGTCGAGAATAACAGTGATAATTGTCCCAATACCCAAGCTGGAGAAAGTGTTGACGAAAATGGCTGTGCAGTAGAGGTAGCTAATATTGCCCCGGCAGTTTCTTTATCAATAACGCAAAATAATATGAATGTTTCTTCAATTGATATTACGGATGGTATGGTTGAAATAATTGCCTCTGGCACAGATGAAAATACCGAAGACATACTCTCTTATGTTTGGGTGATAACGGGCGCTATTCCTTCACCCACTATTGATGGAGGCGTTATTCGCTTTGACCCATCTTCAATGGTAGAAGGTCTTTCTCATAAGATTAATGTAACGGTGAATGATAATGGTGCCCCTACGCTTTCAGTGAGTGAAAGTATTCAATTTAGCGTTAAAGAAACTCAGTCTGATCCAGACAATGAAAATAATAACAAAAGTAGCAGCGGCTCATTTAGCTATCTAATGCTTTTATTGTTAGTTGTTATTAGCGCTAGAAGGTTAACCGTAGTGCGTGTTAATACTTAGTATCAATTGCTCGTAGGCAGAATTAAAAAAGGCTTGCTTAGGTAATACTAAGTAAGCCTTTTTAATCAGTGTTTTTTAATTCATGCTTTGCTTAGGGCATTTCGTAACGAATGTTTTTTATTAACAACTCCATCGGGCCTTTCGGCTCAATAACAAACAAGCTAAAAATATTATTTATTGTCGCCTTTGCCAAAGGATCTGCATAGTTACTATTGGCGCTATTGATAAGCTCTGCAATGTTCAAACGAACTTGCTGCCATTGGCCCACGTTTAACGCTGATAATTCAACATCACTAACACGAGGCCAGCCACTGCCCATTTTTATCAATAATTTACTGCGCTTTGTTTGCTGCATTAGTTTTATATCAAACACTAACTCTCCTTCTTTAAACCAATGGCTTAAATCGGCATGATCTGGGTATTGTATCGCAAGATTACCATGCTCACCTGTTTGTTTAATGCTTATAACCTGGTTGTTGTTAAGTATATCTTCTCGGTAACTTACTGAATTGTTAGGGTTATAATGATTGAAAACTAAGCCTTGATTTAAGTTTGCTTGATTTAAATTCTTTGGAACCAAAGCTGAGCGATATAAATCATAAATAGGGCCAAGGGCCAGTCCCTTTTTCGGGACAATGACTTTATGACCGGCCACTAAAGTAGGGTTATCGCCGGTTGTATCACAGCCTTTGCCGGTACTTACTGATAATGTACATTGGTATACCCGAACAAAATCAACTTGCAGCACTTGCGGGAAAATACTGCTATCAATGCCCTTATTATTAACTTTACTCGCCCAAGCACCACCAACAGCTAGGTTAAGAATGAGGTGAAAATTTTGATTGTAAGGGGCACTGCCATCACCAATCACTAACTGATCGTTAAGGTGGTACTTACTATACCAGCCTGATTTTCTTTGTGTCGCGTAATGAATGTCATCGACGTACCAACGTATTTCATCTTCTTGCCACTCTAAAGCATAGGTATGAAACGTGTCAGCAGGATTATTAGTTGGAGCAAACTTGTAACTGGTGCCTGAATGAACGTTATTAGGCCACTTTTCGCCAAAGTGTAGTGTGCCATGAATACGTGATTCTAGTTCGTTATCGATAGCATCATCCGCGTCTGAAGGCGTTTTTAAATTGGCGGCTTCGACAATGTCTATTTCACCTGATGCGGCCCAACCACCATAGACATAATCGGTTGGTAACATCCAAATCGCGGGCCATGTTCCTTGCCCATAAGGTAGTTTTGCGCGTATTTCAAAGCGGCCATACTTCCAATCGCCTTTATTCATGGTTTGCAGTTTCGCCGAAGTATAAGGCAATGTATCTGCACTAGTTTCTTCACTATTGATGTGGTTTTTCTGAGATAAGACTTTTTTGATGGCAACAATATTGAGTAGGCCATCTTCAACAAATGCATTGGATTTCTGATCTGTATAACATTGCTGCTCATTATTACCGCCACCCTTGCAGTCGACCACATGACTCCATTTATTTGTATTGATCGCTGTACCGTCAAATTCATCAGACCATACCAGTTGCCAAGATTTTAGGGGGGCGCTCGTGGTTATTTTTTCTTCTGCTTCTGCGATAAAACTCAATGTAACATTGCTAAGTAGCAGTACAATCAGTACAAATCCGATATTAAAAGCTAGTTCACTTTTTGGTAAATAATTAGATATATTCATCAAACTTTTACGCCTATTCTATAAAATTTGTAGAACATAAGGTGAAAAAGGACTTGCAATAAATATTGCAAGTCCTTTTTATCTTATTGATATTTACTATGATTTAATTTGGGGGCCGTGTTAATTTACTGATTGTGACCCAAAGTAATGTTATCAAAGTAGTTTACGGTATCTGAAGCTCTATCACTCATAAAGTCAGGGAAAACTATTACTGAGTTGATGCCAATGGTTTCAGCTAACCCAATGCGACTAGAAAAGTCAAAAGTAAGCTCTTCCCATTCATTGATCTTAGTATTCGCCACTTTAATTTCTGGTTGTGCGGCTGCACCTACAGAGAATTTCAAAGCAACGTCACTAATAACAGACTTATAGACCATAATTTTAACTATGCTATTCGTCGCATCCATAGTGAATGCTGGGGTATTAGCTGCCGTAGTTTCTGCTCCCGCCCATGCTTGTCCTGCCATTCTAGCGGTAAACATCGCAACAGTTGCTGAGTTATTAACTGAAGATGGTGCAGGGTTAGCAACAAACTCTACCGCTGGGTTATCTTCATTTTCAAATACTGCCCAAGTAAAATCACTCCCTAAACCAGCAGCTTCAAAGTCATAAGGCGTACCTACCGCAACAAAATTACTTTCAGTAACTTCAGAAGCTTCAGGTGTTGTTATATCGTCATAATAGAAGGTCCAGTCCGCAGCATTTGCTTCAGCGTCGCCCATTGTCCCTAAATCAAATATTACAGTAATAGCGGTTAAGGCACCTGTTACATCATCGGCAAAGTCGTAGCTAAGTTCTTCCCAACCAGTTCCGGTATGATCTACCGATATTTCTTTATTAATACCCTCGAGTTTAAATAATACGGGTACTGCACGTTCCGACCATACTTTCATGGTGAAGTTATTATCTTCTGCAGTTAAAGTAAGTGCTGAAGGTAACGTTAATGTGCTTCCTCCCCAATGTTGTCCAGCAAATTTTTGCATCTGTACAACTTGGCCACTGTCATTTAATCCTGTTGCTTGTGGGTTAGCTATAACGGCTGATTCACCGCCATCAAAATTATTAAATTCATAGGTCTCAGCAGCACCTTCAAAAGCAATCACATCACCAGTTACTACTTCATCGGCGGCAGCAACAGTAATGGTAAATGTTTGCACGGTATCATCAGTGCCATCATTCACTGTGAGTGTAATTTCTGTAGCAGCTACATCGCCTGAAGCTGGCGTACCAGACAATATGCCCGTTGCATCATCAAACGTTAACCAAGAAAGTGCGCCAGGAATACTCGTTGACATTGTCATAGCGTCATCGTCAGCATCAGTTGCAAGCAGGGTATAAGAGTATGCTTCACCTACTTTGGCATTAGTAATGGCTGTACTGGTAATAACCGCTGCATTATTAACAGGGGCTGGTACAACTACAGAAATCGTAAATGATTGTATGGTGTCTTCAGTCCCATCACTTACCGTTAAGGTAACTGTCGTATCTCCGGCATCACTATCAGCTGGAGTACCTGATAAAATTGCTGTTGCACTATCAAAAGTAAGCCAATCAGGTAAATTCGCTGCAGACATTGTTAAAGTGTCACCATCGACATCAGTAGCAACCAACGAGTAGCTATAATCGGTACCTGATTCAACGGTAGTAACCGCTTCGCTGCTAATAGTGGGGGCCGAATTGACAGGTTCAACGATTTTATCATCGCTTGAATCACTGCCACATGCAGACAAAGCTAAGCCTAAACTTAGGACGATTATATTTTTTGTGAATCTTTTTTTATTGTGTAGATTATTCATTTATATCCCCGATGAACTTTTAATTTATTATTAATTTATTTCAAGCGTCTTCATAAATTGCAATACAAACCAAATGTAGAGTGGTTATTTGGCCTGATTAAATGCTGAAATATTTATTAAACCAAAGTATTTGTTGGTCTAATTTAACGCTCAAATTTGCTCTTCAACTTCTTTTATATATCGTATTTCTAGCTAAACTTAACTGAAACCAACCCTAGAAAGGTTAAAGTGAAAATACATTAATAAGGGATACAAACAATTAGGAATCGGTGAGTGGTCCTTAATTCCATGTTCAAGTGGTTTTTGTTTTATTTTATTTATTGCATTTCGATTTGTTGAATATATCGTCAATTTTGGAATGGAACTATAGGAGTGTTTTTTGTGAATTATTCATCAGCAGTGTTTCAGTTTTTACATGTTAATTAAATTACACGTGTCGTTTGTTATTTGGTGGTTGCAGGTATCCTATTGTTTTTTAGTTGTTTACTTGGTTTGTTGTGTGTTCTGCATAAATAGTAGATAAAGTTATACATTATAATCTAGTGCTATAATCTTATACTGTAGTCTCATTCCTTTAGAGATGTGATTTGTCATATTTGAGAGTTGATGATAAAACGAAGTAAGTAGGTTTTAAGGTAATTACGACCCAAATATTCGAATAATGAGTCACTTTGAGGCTAAGATTAAATAAGGTGTAAAAGTAAAATCCAAGTGTGGATTTGATAAAATACTCATTAAAATATGGAGGATTACACCGTTTTGTCCATTTCAACTTTTCACTATCCCGTCTGACCGTATTTCAATGCTAATTAGTAAATCGTTGTGTTAAAAAGATTAACAGTTAATAACAATATTTTATTTACGATTTTATTTATATTCACGTTAACTTTGTCATTCTAAAGTAATGAAAATTCAGCATAAGAATGAATATAAATACCTGATTTTGATATCTCTAGGGGAGAAAATATGAAAACTAAAAGCAGTGTTAAATTTAAAACACAAGGCTTGGCGGCAATAATAGGGCTATCGGTGACGTTAGGACTTGTCGGTTGTGGAGGCGACTCAGCAACTGATACTAATCCGAATAGTGTTGATCCTGCACAACCGGTATCCGACTGGGAAATGGTTTGGAGTGACGAGTTTGAAGGCTCCTCACTCAACAGTAATAACTGGACACATGAAGTTAATTGTGACGGTGGCGGTAACCAAGAGAAGCAGTGTTACACCGAAGATCCGAGCAACTCATTTGTAAGCGATGGCACACTTAAACTTGTCGCTTTACCCGCAGCAGAAGGTGCGGTTCTACCGTATACCTCAGCACGCATCGTTAGCGAAAATAAAGTAAATTTTAAATATGGTCGTTTTGAAGTTAGGGCTAAAATGCCATTTGGGCAAGGCAGTTTTCCTGCATTTTGGATGATGCCCTCAGATGACGTATATGGTGGCTGGCCTAATTCAGGCGAAATAGATATTGTTGAAACGGTTAATTTGAAAACAGTTAATGATGAGGGGGTCGTTGAAAACAATGCTTATGGCACATTACATTATGGACCCAATCTGGAAGAACACGCGCATTCAGGTGCTGCGTACAGTTTACCTGCTGGTGTTAACCCTGCAGACGATTTCCATGTTTATGCTATAGAATGGCAAGAAGGTCAAATCCGTTGGTATGTCGATAGCTACTTATATGCAACTCAAAGTGCATCTGAGCTAAAGACTAAACCTGACGGTGAAGTTTTAGGTTTGAATCACAGAGGTTGGTTCGCTGAGTATTTTGATGCGGCCACAGGAGCATTGACTACCCATTGGGATAACGCACCCTTTGACCAAGAATTCTACATGATATTAAATAATGCTGTTGGTGGTGATTGGGCAGAAAACACCAATGATACTGGTGTTGACGCTGAAGCTTTTGCTAATGGGCAAACGTTTGAAATTGACTATATTCGCGTATATCAATGTAACCAAGATACTGATACGGGTAAGGGTTGTGAAACAATTCGCGCTGGTTACAATCAAGTAGCAAGTGAAGAACTTCCTAACGGTGCTTTGGTAGAAGGTAAAGCTCCTAACCCTCCGGTAGCTGCTGTTCCTGTTGCTCCTGGAACTGTCTTTGACATCTTTAGTGATGCAGATACCGATTTTGTCGCTGGCCATTATGCTGCTAGTGGTGAGATTGTCATCGAAGAGCTTGATGTAGGTGGCGACCACGGTATCGTAAAACAGTTCACCTTTAATTCGGATGAATCCCTTGGTTATTTCCAACTTGCTCCTGGTAATGTACAAGACTTTAGGGGGTACGCCACACTTGAGTTTGATGTTTTTGTGGTAAACGATAACGGCGCTGATGGCTTTGTTGTCAAAATGGATTGTGTACACCCATGTAGCTCGGGCGATTACGCCATCGATAAACCTGCGCAAGGCGTTTGGACATCTTATAGTATTTTGTTAGCCGACTTGGTCGCTAACACCGGTTCTAACTTAGAAATATCCAATGTAAATACACCGTTAGCATTCTTCCCTACTTGGGGAAATCAGAATGGCTTTGTTGCGCAATTTGATAATGTTCGCATTGTTGCCGCTGGCGATAGTAATGGTAAGACCCAAGTGATTGCTAACTTGTATGACGACGCTAGTATTGGCGATATCATTTTTAACAGCTACAACCCGGATGGCTTTGTTACTGCAACTGAAATAGCTGAAGGTGACCGTGGCAATGTTATTGAAATAGTTAAAACAGGCGGAACGGGTAACTGGTACCTTGATAGTTCAGCGGCGCCATTCGATATCAGCGGCTATGCAGCGGGAAGTGAATTAGTCTTCGATATGTTTGTCGTTAGTGCGGATGCAGGTGTTGAACTCTATATCAAACTAGATAGCGGTTGGCCTAACGTAAGTGATGTCATTATTGATTCATCAACGGTAGGTGAATGGCAAGAAGTCAGAATTAATTTGCAAACCTTACTTGCAGACGGAAATGCATTCTCAGAGGGAAGTTATGCTGACGCTACCAATATAGTTAACCCATTTGTTATGGAACCTACAGGTGTTATGACTGTTAAGTTCGATAATATTCGCTATGAATCACCAGATAACAGTGAAGTTGAAATAGTCTTGTATGACGACACCGCTGCTGACGATATCATTTTTAATAGCTATAACCCGGACGGCTTTGTTACCGCAAATGAAATGGCTGATGATAGTCGTGGCAATATCATTGAAGTGGTTAAAACAGGCGGAACAGGTAACTGGTATCTAGATAGTTCAGCTGCCCCATTCGATATCAGCGGTTATGGCGTTTTCAGTGAATTAGTCTTCGATATGTATGTTGTCAGTGCTGATGCAGGCGTTGAATTATATATCAAACTAGACAGCGGTTGGCCCAACGTAAGTGATGTCATTATTGATTCTTCAACGATAGGTGAATGGCAAGAAGTCAGAATTAATTTACAAACCTTACTTGCAGACGGAAATGCATTTTCAGAGGGGAGTTATGCTGACGCTACTAATATCGTTAACCCATTTGTTATGGAGCCCACAGGTGTTATGACCGTTAAGTTCGATAATATTCGTTATGTGAACAAATAACGCAATTAAGCCCTAAGTGTGTTGGGCGCATCAGCGCCCGTTTTCCAGCTGTATATGTATCCAATATTTCTATACAGCGATAACATAAAGTAAATGGTAGGAAAGTTATGAAAACAACTAATTTCAAAAAAACAAAAATCGCAGCAACGATCACAATGTTAATCGGTACTGCTTTTTCTTCACCAATATTTGCTGAAGAAGCAAAAATAGCAGAAAAAGTTGATAAAGAATCTGAAATAGAAGTCATTCAAGTGACTGGTATTATGAGCAGTTTATCGCGTTCTATGGCGGCAAAAAGAAATTCGTCAGGTGTGGTAGATGTTATATCTGCTGAAGATATGGGGAAATTTCCCGATACCAACTTAGCTGAATCATTACAGCGAATTACGGGGGTTTCTGTTAGCCGTTCAAATGGTGAAGGTAGTCAAATTACCGTTCGTGGTTTTGGTCCTGACTTTAATTTAATCACCTTAAATGGCCGTCAAATGCCAGGAACAGGTAACTCTCGTTCATACAGTTTAGAAAATTTGTCCTCCGATGGTGTTAGTGCCCTAGAAGTGCATAAAACAGCACGTGCAGAAAACCCAAGTGGTGGTTTAGGCGCGACAGTAAACATCGTTACAATGAAGCCACTTAGCAGCCCTGGTCAGAAGTTTGTGATCTCAGGGAAAGGTATTTACGACACGTCTAATGTGGAGGGTAATGATGTTACCCCTGAGTTCTCTGGTCTTTACAGTAATACATTTGCGGATGATAACATTGGTGTTGCATTATCTTTCTCTCATCAAGAACGTGACTTCCAACAACAAGGTGCAAGTATCTACGGCTGGCGCTTTCAGCCGAACTCTTCACTGCCTGAATTAGATGCGGGTAAAGTGATTGATAACCGTTCTGACAGTGCAGCAGCAGGGGCATTCTTTCCACAAGATATGAACTACGGTATAACGGATGTTGAGCGTGAAAGAACTAATGCCAATGTGACCTTCCAGTACTCTCCAATTGAAAGTGTGATCATGACACTTGATTACACGATGGGAGAATCAATTACAGGGACAAACTCTCTTGGTTGGGGCCAATGGCATGATTTTGGTGGTAATATAAATGCTTATGAATTAGACAGAAATGGCACGGTTTTATTCGCTGATTTGTCTGGTAACGATAGTTCATATACCGCAAACCGAAATACAACAGAAACGAATGAAAGCTCATTAGGTTTTAATATCGAATGGCAAGCGACAGATGACATAATTTTATCCGTTGATTACCACAGTTCAGAAAATAAGATTGATAATGGTAAAGATAAAGGTATGGGCTCTGCTGCGTCATTAGTCTTTGGCTCAGATCAGTTAATAAATAAACATTATGACTTTAGAACCGGTGATATTCCGCAAGCGACAACCTTCTGGAAAAACGGCACCACCACACTTGCACAGAGTGAAATAGATTCACATTTTAGCCAATTTATTCATAGCCCAGGTAAATCTGAAATTGATCAATTACAAATTGATGGTTCATGGGAAAATCCTGATGACTCTTTTTTAACGATAGTTAAATTTGGACTTGCTCGTACTGAACAAACAATGGGTGGGTCACATGCGTGGAGTGGTCTAAATGGTGGCTTCTTGTTTAGCCCTAATTATTCGGCAGCATTTCCAGACGGGATGTTTAAATACCAGACTACAAGTGGCTTTTTAGATCAATTTTCAAATGGTGAAAACCCTATCGGTAGTGGCTATTATTACAACTTTGATTTTGATGAAGCTGTTACTCGTTCGTTGAATTTCTTAAATAGTGATGTGTTAGGCGATGACTATTTTGATACAACCGCTTATCGTCGCCACCTTGATCAAGGCACTTATTCTGAAGGCTCGGTAAATGAAGATACAACTAGCCTTTATGCATCCTCTTTATTTGAATTTGAAGTTGCTGATTTTCCTGTACAAGTTAGCGTTGGCTTTCGATATGAGCAAACCGATGTAACCAGCAATGTACTACAGCCTATTCCAACTAAAGTTTGGTGGAAAGGTGGCAGTGAGTGGCATACGCAATATCAAGCAGGTGACAATACGGTACTGTCTCTTCAAGGAGAGCATGATGTGTTCTTGCCCATGATAGACGCTAAAATTGATATCACTGATGAGATTGTTGCCCGGGCATCTTGGGGCAAGACTATTTCTCGAGCACCACTAGGAAGCTTAGCGGGTGGGAGATCGTTAGGTGCGAGTACAAGCCCTAATGCGCGTGTAGGTGGAGAAGGGAATACAAGCTTAAATCCATATGAGTCTACCAACTTTGATGTTTCTTTAGAGTACTATTATGGAGAAGGCAGTTATGCTTCTGTAGGTTACTTTAGAAAAGATGTAGAAAATTTCATCAGCAGTCAAACGATAAGTACATCTGTGGATGATATACGTGAAATATTTGAAGGTCCTCGTTGGAATCAAGCTGTCGCGGACTTAGGTGGTGACCCAACGAGTGATGAGATTTTCGCTCAAATGCAGCTAAATGGAGCAACGTTAAATGCGCAAGGCTACATTGAACCAGCAGGTGATGATCCATTAATGCAGTGGAACATTACACGCCCATTTAATAATCCTGATGACAAAATGGTTGATGGGTTTGAAGTTGCCGTTCAGCACTTTATTGGTGAGAGTGGTTTTGGTTTTGGTGCAAATGCTACCTTTGTCGATGGCGATGTTGAATTTGATGTTGATGATATAACCAGAGTTGAAAATATTGCCGAGTTAGAGGCACAAACTCCACTAACTGGTTTAAGTGATTCAGCTAACTTTCAATTATTTTATGAAAAAGATGGCTTGTCAGTAAAAGTGACATACGCTTGGCGTGACGAGTACCTAATGGGGGTTGGTCAAGGTGGCGGAACTTCAGATAATCCTCCACAATTTGCTAAAGAGTACGGGCAAGTCGATATGAGTGTTAACTATGACATCGACGAAAACTTCACGGTATTCTTTGAAGGCTTAAACATGAATAACGAAACAGAACAAGCTTATGGCCGTTACGAAGAGCAATTTCTTTTTGCTCGTCAATATGGCTCAAGATATACCTTAGGCATGCGTTATAGCTTTAAGTAAACCGATACTTTAATTAACGACAAATTAAAAGGTCCATATTGTTTATTGCGATATGGGCCTTTTTTTGTAGGGTGTAACTGATAATTACCTTATATATCATCTTTTTCTTTGAATAAATAACAAGCTCAGGTTTGGCTAAACAGAGTCTATTTATATTACTCAATGGATATCATACAAACAATAAAAAGAGAGATTTCATGTTAACAGTTCGCGAAAAAATAGCTTATGGCTTAGGCGATACCGCCAGTAATATTATTTTCCAAACGGTGATGATGTTCCTATTAATTTTTTATACCGATGTTGTCGGTATTTCACCAGCCGTTGTTGGCACAATGTTTTTAGTCGTTCGCTTATTTGACGCGATTACCGATCCGCTCATGGGGGCACTTGCTGATCGCACCCAAACTCGGTTTGGCCAGTTTCGGCCTTACTTACTCTGGTTGGCCGTGCCTTTTGGCATAGTCTCCATTATGGCTTTCACTACGCCAGACTTTACTGACAATGGTAAAGTGATTTATGCGATTGCTACTTATACTTTATTGATGATGGCTTATACCGCAATCAATATTCCTTATTCAGCGTTAGGAGGCGTGTTAACCGCTCTGCCTGCTGAAAGAGTATCAGTACAAACCTATCGCTTTGTCTTGGGCATGTTAGGTGGACTAATTGTTGCAGCAGGCACTTTGCCGTTAGTGGAGTATTTCGGTAATGGCGATAAAGCAAAGGGATATCAGCTAACTATGGTTGCTATGAGTCTTTTAGGTGTAGTGATGTTTCTATTATGTTTTAGTGGTACTAAAGAGCGCGTATCTGTACCAGAGGAACAAAAAACATCGTTCTTAAACGATTTACAGTCACTTTGGCAAAATGACCAATGGAGAATATTGTGTCTTGCCGGTTTGTTCTTACTAACAGGGCAAGTACTAAGAGCAACACTCGCCATCTATTATGTAAAGTATGTACTTTCCATTGAAGAGTACATTACTTTATTTATGACTCTGGGCATGATCGCTAGTATCTTAGGTTGCGCCTGTGCGCAATTCCTTGCTAAGAAAGTCTGTAAAATTAAGGCTTATATTAACTTACAACTTATTGCCGCTTTTATCTGTGTGATCAGTTATTTCGTCCCTAAAGAGCAAATCTCCACGGCTTTCATTTTGTTTTTCTTATGGAGCTTCTTTTTACAAATGGCAACGCCATTATTGTGGGCGAAGATGGCCGATACTATTGATTATGGCCATTGGAAAACAGGCATACGTATTACTGGAATGGTGTATTCTGCAGTGGTATTTTTTATCAAACTAGGTGTGGCTTTTGGTGGCGCTTTTGCTGGTTGGTTGCTTGCCTATTATGGCTATCAAGCTGATGTTGAACAAACGGAAGCAGTTAAAGAAGGTATATTAATATCATTCACGGTTTACCCTGCACTGGGGTCAATATTGGTTGCTTGGGTTATGCGTGGTTACGTGCTTAATAAAGAAAAAGTGGAAGAAATACACTTGGCGTTAAATACGAAAAGGGCTTAATGCCATTAATATAAAGCATACCAAGTGGATAACTGCACAGGGTATGCTTAAAGTTAAATGAGTCATTTAACTTTGGTTACTCTTTCGTTAAATATTTATTTTATCATCATTACTTTCTTTGGTGTTCTGTCGACATTAAATAATCCCCAATGTTTTTCAGCGCCATGAAGGTTAGTCGGGTTCCCTTTCCAAGGTTCATCGAATGCTTCAAAAAAGAAAAATGTTGTGTTACTGGTTTTTGCCCATTGTTTTATTTCATCAAAGTAACGTTTTTGATTCGCTTCATTTGCTTGCTGACTAAACTCTTCGGCGGTAGTAGCCCAGCCGCCTTCCAATATGACGATTGCTTTATTTGGCAAGGCTTGATGTACACTTTCGATATTATCAATAGTATAAGCTAGCGCTTCATCGATAGTTTTATTTTCCCAAGCAGGATAGGTGTGTACACCGATAAAATCTACTTCAGCGGCTAAAGGTTTGCCGTCACGGATCCACCATTCATAATTATCTGCTACCGTGACGGGTTGAGCAATACTTTGCTTTACTTGACGAACATAAGAAATAATACTGTTAAGCGTTACCATATGATCGTTCCAATCAACTAAGGTTTCATTTCCTACATTGACGGCAATCACTACCTCTGGATAATCTTCTGCTAATTTAATCCCCCGTTGGATTTCGAGCATATTAGTTATTTTATTTTCAAAGAGTTTCTGCAAAGATATTGGGAATTCTAACCAGGCACAGTTTTTGTGGTTGCTCACCTCAGCTTTTAACCACACACCCAATAAAACCTTAATAGGTAGTTTATGTTGCTTGATGATTTTGAGTGTTGTCGCTGAATTTTCACCTGAGTCATACAAGCGAATCAAATCTAAATCATGGCTGAGTAAAATCCTCAAATCTTCTAAAATTTGTGCTTCGCTAGGGTTTTTCGCACCCTCTCCTCTATCTGGGTGTTGTCCTGTTCGAAACCCAGAATAAGCAATGGCAACTGTTTCCCCTTGAAGAAGGCTGGAAGCAGCTTGTGCGAACTTTTCATCCGCTTGAACTGAAGGTAATAACAATAGCGCAAGAAGCAACAAAGCACGGTATAAAATAATGATACTTGCCGTCTGGTGATTGCCTGTTATTACTGATTGGTATGCTTGGTTAATAGATGTGTTGGAAGTGCTCATGCAAAACCTTGTTTCTTAGTTATTAATAGCAAATAAATGACATGTGCTTTGCGTAAATACAAGAAACAAAAGCTCAGGTGGGCTACTAAAGAGGTGAAGTGTACTTATTAAGTCGTTGTCGTCATTTTTACAGTGGAAAGGAGGAACTTGTCTTAGATAATCACCTGAAGTTCATGTGAACCTGATTCTTTCTAGATAGATAGTAGTATCGTTTTTATCGCAAGGTGAGTCCATTTTATCTTGTTTTTATTGCGATACATTTTAGTTCCCTTATTGTTGCCTCACAATTGCTAATAAATATTAGCAATTAAATTAGTTACCGTTATTAGTGTGGGGCATGAATAGTATGAAGAGCAAACAGATAAAAAAAACATTATTTTTGGTCTTAGTAATACTATTGATACCAGTAATGGTTATTGGTCGCTTATTAACAAGCGGTGTAGAAAATAATCAGGCCAATGAAGATAATTTAGCTTTAGTTGAATACGAGGGTAAAAATAAAACGGGCAAAGCAAGTGATTATTTTAGCCCTAATAACGCTGTTGTTTGGGCTCTTAATGTTGGTGGCACAGAATATTTAGGCGTTGATGGCATAACCTATCAAGCTGACTCTTCGTCGATTTCGGGCGAAGTTGGTAATATTGAAATAATTAAAGGTTCACAAGATAGTGTTATTTATCAATCTTATCGAACGGGCGACTTGCATATTAATAAAGCGATGGACAATGGTCTGTACGATATTATTTTCAAATTTGCTGAGCCTGAAGATAGCTCTGTAGGAACAAGAGTCTTTGACGTTTTTGCTGAGAAACAGTTAGTTATTGATGATTTAGACGTAAGACTTGCCCGAGATGGAAAGCATATATCTGCCTTAGCCAGAGCTGTTTACAATGTAGAAGTAACGGATGGTCAGCTCGATATCAGTTTTCTGGCATCAAAAGGAAAAGCTATTCTTAATGCTGTGATTGTACGTAGAAAAGAAATAGCGCCAAAGCAGTGGGAAGTCGTTTGGGCTGATGAATTTGATTATGAAGGCAAACCAGATTCAAATAAGTGGAACTATGATATTTGGCCGGCTCATAAAGTTAATAGTGAAGATCAAACCTATACCGACAGGCTTAAAAACGTTCATGTAAAAAACGGTAACTTAATCATTACCGCTCACAAAGAAACGCTTGGCAATGCGAAATATACTTCTGGCAGAATCCATGCTCTGGGTAAAGGCGACTTTCTCTACGGACGTGTTGATGTTCGAGCTAAACTACCTGCCGGACAAGGAACTTGGTCAGCTATTTGGATGTTACCGAGTAATCCTTATAAGTATGCTACAAGCTGTCAAGAAAATGAAGATTGGCAAGGCAGTTCAACGTGTGATGCTTGGCCAAATTCAGGTGAAATAGACATCATGGAACATGTCGGTTACGACATGCAGACCATACATGGCACCGTGCATAACAAAGCCTATTATTGGGCGAACTGGGAACAACGTAAAGGCAGTATTGAAGGTCAAAATGTTGAGCAAGCATTTCATCTTTATTCGGTTGAGTGGACCCCAGAAAGCATCACGGTATTCTTTGACAATACTCCTTATTTCTTTTATCGCAACGAATCCAGCGGATGGCGTGCTTGGCCTTACGACCACCCTTACCACATCATTTTAAATCTTGCTATTGGTGGTATGTGGGGCAAAGCAGGTGGACCTATCGACGACAGTATTTTCCCCGTCTCTATGGAAGTTGACTATGTCAGGATATTTAAACCATTAACACAGTAAATTTTTAATATTAATGAATTTAATCGTTCATTTTCTCAAATTTATTCAATTATTTAGAACAGTAGAAATGCCTGTAATTTAGGTAGGAAATTAAAATGAAAATATGCAATACAAATAGTAATCAAGTGACTGGCGAGTTTGTCACTATGGGTGATGAAAGATTTTATGTCATAAACAATGTAAACAAAATGGCGCCATTTTTTGTCAGTGTTATTTCAAATAGTGATCATTGGCTCTTTGTGTCATCGACGGGAGGCCTAACTGCAGGGCGAGTATCCCCTGAAACGGCCTTGTTTCCATATGTTACTGTAGATAGGATCCATGAAAGTGATTTGCATACTGGCTGTAAAACTCTTTTGCGGGTCGCTAGTGAAAGTGGAAAACTTGACTGGGAACCCTTCAACCGAGAACATGAACTTCGTTTTAATATTACCAGAAACCTATACAAGAATGTCTTAGGTAATAAGCTTTGCTTCGAAGAAATTAATAATGATTTGCAATTAGCTTTTCGTTATACCTGGGCGACTAGTGATACCTATGGTTTTGTTCGACAATGTGAATTAGAAAGTTTATCTGATAAGCCATTAAGCGTTGAAATGGTCGATGGCTTTCAAAATATCCTACCTGCAGGAACGCCTAGATTTACTCAAACGAATTCAAGTAATTTAGTTGATGCTTATAAATGGACTGAGTTAGATGATAGCTCAGGTCTCGCCTTTTTTACTCTATTTTCTGGCATTACAGATAGAGCTGAACCTTGTGAGTCACTAAAAACGAATACCGTTTTTTGTCTCGGTTTAGAGAACACTAATATCTTACTTTCATCTGAGCAATTAGCAGAATTTAGAAGTGGAAAGCAGGTTAAGCAGGAGTTAACTAAGCGTGGTATTCGTGGAGCCTTTTTAGTTAATAGCAATATTGAGCTCGCACCTCATGCTCAGCAAAAATGGCAAATAGTTGCCAATATTGAGCAAAGTCAAAGTCAGTCAGTAGCCTTGCGTCGTCAACTACAAAATAGTGACAAACTTGAGAGAAATCTACAAGACTCGATAGCAAAAGGCTCTGATGAATTAGCCCGTATTATGGCTTCTGTCGATGGGTTCCAATTAACAGGTGAAGAAAGCGTTTCGGAGCATCACTATGCTAATGCGCTTTTTAATACCTTACGAGGTGGTATTTTTGATGATCAGTACATGATCTCTTTAAAAGACTTTTCTACAACCATCAATTTATTTAATCATGAAGTTTACCTTCGTAATCAAACGCTATTAAGTAGTTTGCCTGAAAAATTAACTTTTGCTGATTTACAGGAAAAAATTAAAACAGCAGGCGACTCTCAGTTGGAACGTTTAAGCGCTGAATATTTACCTATTTCATTTGGTCGTCGCCATGGAGACCCGAGTCGTCCTTGGAACCAGTTTGCTATTAAGTTAGTTGATGAAAACAATAATCGCTTATTAACTTATCAAGGAAACTGGCGAGACATTTTCCAGAATTGGGAAGCGTTAACTTATAGTTACCCGCTATTCATTGAAAATGTTGTCGCTAAGTTTGTTAATGCTTCGACAATGGATGGTTATAACCCGTATAGAATCACTAAAGAAGGTATAGATTGGGAAGTCGAAGAGCCAGATGATCCTTGGAGTTATATTGGTTACTGGGGGGATCATCAAATAATTTACTTGCAAAAAATGCTCGAAATGTCGAAGCAATTTCACCCAGAGAAACTCAGTGAAATGTTACGTAAACCAATTTTTAGTTATGCCAATGTACCTTACCGTATTAAGTCATTTGACGCCTTAGTTGAAAATGCTAAAAGTACAGTAACGTATGACGAATTATTAGCTGAGAAAATTGAACTACGTGTTGAAAAAATAGGCGCAGATGGCAAGTTAGTACTTGACGATAATGGTGCTGTTTATCAAGTCAACTTGTTAGAGAAATTATTAGTACCTTTGTTATCTAAACTGGGGAATTTAGTTATTGATGGCGGGATTTGGTTAAATACCCAAAGACCAGAATGGAACGATGCTAATAATGCCCTTGTTGGTCAGGGCTTATCTATGGTTACTTTATGTTACTTACGTCGTTATATTTGCTTTTTCCAAGATTTATTGGCAACCGAAAAGCAAGACGTAGAGCTTTCTGTTGAAGTGAATCAATGGCTAGTAGAAACGGCAATTGCATTGAATAATTTAACTTTACAGTTAACTTCAGCGCCGGTAAGTCCAGAAGTACGTTATCAAAGTATGACTGAACTCGGCTTAGCTGCAAGTCATTATCGCGAAACTGTTTATAAGAAAGAAGGCTTTAGCGCTAAGTCTTATCAAGGTATTAATCAAATAACATTAATGTTAGATAATGCATTACAAGCAATAGAACATACCATTGAAACTAATGAACGTGCTGACGGATTATATAACGCTTACAATTTGTTGAGCCTAGATAATCATACTTCAGCGGTGAAAAATTTGTATCCAATGCTTGAAGGACAGGTGGCAGCATTAAGCTCGGGGGCATTGAAACCCAAAGCTGTGGTTGATGTATTGGAAGCACTTTTTGCTAGCGATGTTTATCGCGAAGATCAAAAAAGTTTTATGCTTTATCCTGATAGAAAATTACCAAGCTTTTTGCAAAAAAACTGTGTTAATGCCGAGCAAGTATTGGCTAATGCATCATTACAGCAAATGCTTGAAAAAAGTGATGAACGTATTATTTTGCAAGACGACGATGGCGAGTATCGCTTTAATGGAGATATAACAAATAACAATGTTTTACTTGAACAGTTAACTGAGCTTAATGATCTTTATCCCAATGTGCTTGATGATAAAGAAGCCATTTTATCCCTTTATGAGCAAACTTTTAATCATCAAGCGTTTACAGGACGATCTGGTGGTATGTTTGGCTTTGAAGGATTAGGTTGCATCTATTGGCATATGGTTTCTAAGTTAATGTTAGCGGTTGAAGAGAATTATTTTATCAGCGTTGAACAAGGAGAAAATGACGAGTTAACGCGGAATATTGCTAATTTATATTATCGTGTTCGTGACGGCATTGGCTTTAATAAAACACCGCAAGAATATGGTGCATTCCCAATGGACCCATACTCTCATACTCCTAAACATTCCGGCGCTCAACAACCGGGTATGACGGGACAAGTAAAAGAAGAGATATTGTCGCGCTTTGGTGAATTAGGCCTGAGAGTAAAAGCAGGCGCACTTTCTTTTGTACCTAGCTTATTACAGTCCTGTGAATTTATTCAAGATGCAAAACCGTTCCGTTACCTTGATGTTAACGAGCTATGGCAAGAAGTTGAAGTACCAGCAATGGGGCTCGCCTTTACTTGGTGTCAGGTTCCTATTGTTTATCAGCTTAATGATGAAATTGAACCTTCATTAATGGTGACTTTTAAAAATGGAGAGCAGCAGACATATTCACAGCTAGCCTTACCAGCTAAAGAAAGTTCAGAGCTATTTCTTCGCAGCGGTCAAATACAGCAATTAACATTAACGATATCAACTGGAAATTTATTCCATTAATTATTATTAAAAAGTTATCGGTTGAACGATTAAGAAGGTGTAAGGAAATTATACCTTCAAAATATTATACATAACGATTGTTATCGGAGATGAACATGTCGAGTAAATACAATAAACATATGTCTTTGGCTGGAATGAATGTCGGTCATTCTTCTCGTAAAGCTTTGCAAAGCGGCGTTACTAAGGTGCTGGATAATAAAATACATGGTATTTCTTTTAGCCCATATATCGAGGGTCAAGGTCCTGGAACTGTTATTACCGAAGCGCAAATAACAGAACGTATGGCTGTTATTTCGAAAAACATTAAATGGATCCGCTCTTTCTCTTGTACTGATGGCAATGAAAACATTCCAAAAATTGCCAAGCAGCAAGGATTGAAAACCTTAGTAGGAGCATGGTTGGATGATGACTTAGAAAATAATGAAAAAGAAATTAATAACCTTATAGAAGTTGCTAAACAAGGATATGCGGATGTTGTCGCTGTCGGCAATGAAGTACTACTTCGTGAAGATTTAACGGAAGAGCAACTAATAACATACATTAAGCGAGTTAAAGCCGCATTACCTGATATCGAAGTGGGTTATGTCGATGCTTATTACGAATTTGAAGTACACCCCAAGGTAACGGATGCCTGTGATTTAATCTTGGCTAACTGTTACCCATTTTGGGAAGGTTGTGCACTTGAGTATTCAATCCTCTATATGAAAGACATGTACCAACGTGCAATTAAAGCCGGTAATGGTAAAAGAGTGATTATTACTGAAACCGGTTGGCCAAATGAAGGTCCAGAAGAATGGGGCGCAGTGCCATCTTATGAAAACGCCATTAAATACTTTCTTGGTACTTATCAATGGGCTGAAGAAGACCATATTGACGTATTTTATTTTTCATCATTTGATGAGGTTTGGAAAGTTGAAGATGAAGGCGGTGTTGGCGCGCATTGGGGTCTTTGGGATAAAAGTGGGAATTTGAAATATGTTTAAGCAACACAGTGATAAAGTAGCAACGATTAGTTCAATGAACTTAAGCCATGCAAATGCAATTTGTTATTCGGGTTATCGTGAAGGACAAAACCCAAGAGAAGGGCTTTATCCTAGTTATAGTGAAGTAAAAGAAGATTTGCTGATTTTGAAAGAAAACTGGAGCTACTTGCGTATTTACGATTGTGGTCCACATGCAGAGCTTGTTTTAGATGTGATTCGCACTGAAAAATTACATTTCAAAGTTATGCTCGGTGTAGATATGGCGGCAGAAATGAGCAACCCGCATTGTCCTTGGGGAGCTGATTTTAGTGAAGAAGTTATCAGTGCTAATAGACAGAAAAATTGTAATGAAATTCATAAAATGATTGGACTAACCAAAAAATATGATGATATTGTTTTTTCAGTCTCTGTGGGGAATGAAGCAAGTGTCGAATGGACAGATCACATGGTTCCAGTTGAAAGGTTAGTTTCTTATGTTAAACAAATAAAAAAAGCAATTAATCAACCGGTTACATTTTGTGAAAATTATGTTCCGTGGACATATAAACTTGAACCTTTGGTTGCTGAATTAGACTTTATTTCCATTCATACCTACCCTGCGTGGGAATATAGAACGATGGAAGATTCCCTCGAATATACCAAACAAAATTATTATAGTGTTGCTCATCATTACCCTGATACACCGGTGATCATCACCGAAGCCGGCTGGACAACAGCTTCAAACGGACGAGGCATTGAGCCTTGGAATGCGAATGAAGAGTTTCAAGCGCAATACTATGAACAATTGCTTGCTTGGACAACGGCGGAGAAAATTCTGACTTTTGTCTTTGAAGCATTTGATGAACCGTGGAAGGGATCTCCTGATGAACTTGAACCTGAAAAGCACTGGGGATTATTTAAGGTAAATCGTACTCCTAAGTTAGTCATGAAGGACATTTATCCAAACAAGGTTATCAATATTATCCAGAAAGATTCTGTTGCTTAGTATTTATCAATAAAAATAAAAGCTAACTCCCAACCATGTCGAATACAAAATTTAGCGTCAACATGGTTGGATTTTTCATTTTGTTTGCATGTTATATTTACTTCATAAATTAAGAAAAGTGCAGTACGAATGAGAGAGCTTAATCTATTGGTTACGTTTTATAACGGTTTCTTATATTTAGGAGTTTCATTGTTATCTATACGTTTAAGAAAAACCTAGGTATTTGATCTCGATATATCATTGCTAAGAAAGCATTAATCATGAACTATATCTTTATTTAAAAAACATAAGTGCTTTATCAAGTTCAATAGGTTTATTATTTGATTATTTTTACATAAATTAAATTCTCATGTTTTTTTGCATGGATGAGGTGAAGCGGTCTAGATAAACGATGATTGGGAAGTTTTTATTCGATCATCTGCTAGGGAAGGGGTAGTATAATAAAAGATGATTTCGGGGGAAATATGTCTGACAACCCATTACTAAGTTTAAATAAATTTATTTCAAAAAGGCCAGTATATTTATTTTGGGCTTTACAAATCTGTTTTTGGTCTTTCGTTTCCTTAATTAGTCTAATTTCATTAACACTTTGGTATGTTCAAATTGATGTTGAGCATCTAAATCACACTTTTTGGCAGTCCATTATTGGTGTTATATGTTCATTGCCGTTGTATTGGATATACATGAAGTGTTGGAATTCTCCTATCTTCACAAGAGTGCTTATTACTATTGTTTCAGTGATTTGTATTTCTTTTATATGGACATTACTCAGAGTTGAACTTTACATAGAATTGACCGCCTCTGATGGTCATTGGGACGAGTTTGGTGGCTGGTATTTTAGTAGTATATTTATATTTTTCTGTTGGACAGGCTTTTTTCACGGTATTCGCTATTATCAACTCTTGCAATTTGAACATAAAATGTTGCTTTCAAAAGCAGCTGAGGCCAAAGAAGAGCAACTAAAAAGGGTCAACGCCCAGTCAGTCGCTCGAGATGCAAAAATAAAAATGTTACGTTATCAGCTAAACCCACATTTTCTCTGTAATACACTCAATGCAATTAACTCGCTAATTGAATGTGAGTCTTCAGAAAAAGCACAACTGATGACTGTTCAATTAAGTAAATTCTTACGTTATTCTTTAGATAATAATCCTGATACTAAAATAGCGTTAGAATTTGAAATTACTGCGCTTAATTTATATTTGGAAATAGAAAAAACACGTTTTGGTGAACGACTAATATTGGATTTTAATATTTCCGATGAAGCGAAATCAGCGTTAATTCCAAGCTTGCTTCTACAACCTATTATTGAAAACTCAATGAAACATGTTATCGCCAAAAATGAAGAAGGTGGCACAATCAGCTTATTGGCAAAGGTTGTTGACGAAATGTTAGTGTTAGAACTAAGTGATACTGGCTCGGGAACACGAGTTGATGGCAGTAAAATGAAAGGAAAAACGAGTCGAGGTGTTGGCTTGCGAAATATAGATGAAAGACTTAAAGTATTATATACAGATGACTATGTTTTTAACCTTAATATTATTCAATCAGGTGGTTTAAAAACAATCATTAAACTTCCTTTTGAAAGGTTCGATGAAAAATCAACTGCTAGCCAGTACAAACTCGATGACGGTGAGTTAATTCTATGACTAAACTAAGAACAATTATTGTTGATGATGAACCATTAGCGCTTAACTTATTACGGGCAAAGTTAGCTAAAATTCCAGAAATTGACATTGTTGCAGAATGTAAAAATGGCCGTGAAGCTATTGCAGCAACAATGGATTTAGCACCAGATTTGTTATTTTTAGATATACAAATGCCAGGTATTGACGGTTTTGGTGTAATAAAAAAACTGCAATCTGACATTGTTCCTATGGTGGTCTTTACCACGGCATTTGAACAATACGCTTTAGACGCATTTGATGTGCATGCCGTCGACTATATTCTTAAACCAATTGATGAAGAACGTATACAGCGGGCAATTCAACGAGCATTAGTGCGTTGTGAAACAGATGAGGATACGTTAAATAAATCTCGAATTATTAGTGCGATAGACACGATTAACGAGAGAGGGAATACAGAAAAAACTATAGTACCAGATATGTCCCTACCAAAGGTTGATATGGGTAAAGTCGAGCGTAAAATAGTTATTAAAGACAGAGATGACATTACTTTGTTAAAACAAACAGATATTGAATGGGTTGACGCAGCAGGAGATTATGTTTGTGTTCATGCTAAAGGTGTTACTCATATAAAACGTTGTACTTTAAAAAACTTACTTGAGGATTTAGATTCTGAAATGTTTAAGCGAGTTCATCGTTCAACCATTGTTAATCTGAATTATATTCAAAAAGTCATACCTCATACTAAAGGTGAGTTCTTTCTTAAATTAGGGGAATATGATCAAGTTAAAGTCAGCCGTAATTACCGAGAAGTGATCAAAAGCTTCTTAACCGACATGTAGTATTGCAAACATATGGATATTGACGACACCAAGTTGTCAATATCAATACTTTACACTATAGGTAATGTCATCATTATCTATTAATGCCCAACCTACCGCTCTTAAAATCCCCTTTGCCGTAATACTATTGTTTAACGTCACAGCTCATTAGATGATTCTTATAATGCAATTTTCTGCTCAGCCAAACAATGAATAATCGTCTATTAAGGTCGTTGAAATGTTAAATATTAGGTTAATAAGCATAGCTTCCATTTTTTCTATGGCACTCATTTTTCCCGCTTCTGCAGCTAATAATCATGCTCCACACAGACTAAATTATTATGCACCTCACGCAGAACAAGCGCCAAAGGTTGATGGTGTTGCTAATGAAATTATATGGAAATCAGCCAAGTGGCAAAAATTAGATCAGCGCTGGTTAGGCCCTGAATTTTCAAAAGAAGACTTTCAAGGACGATACAAAGTTGTTTGGACTGAATCTAAATTATATCTTGTGGCTGAAATCGTAGACGATGTTCTCATTGATACCCATCGTGATCCCTTAACACAATATTGGGATGACGATTGTTTAGAAATATTTATAGATGAAAACTTCTCAGGTGGTGATCATCAATATAACCACAATGCGTTTGCCTACCATATGTCGCTTGATAACCAAGCGATTGATATAGGCACTAATAAACAGCCGCAGAATTACTCTCATCATGTTGAAAGTCACTGGAAACAACAGGGTAAAACGATTGTTTGGGAATTAAGTATCGATATTTATACGGATAAATATCAAGACACAGCTACCGATAATAAACCTGTCGAATTGTTTGCGGGGAAAGTGATGGGCTTGATGGTGGCCTATTGTGATAACGATGGTAGTGAATTGCGTGAAAACTTTATTGGCTCTGAATCTGCTATAGGCGGGGCGGCGGATCGTGGTTGGATTGATGCAGGTATGTTTGGCAAGCTAATTTTGTCAAAATAAATTTTCCTAAGCGACTTTGGAATCGCTAGATTTATTTCTTATTTCCTCATCAACTGAGTGTACAAAAATGAAAAACATTGAAACAAAATTTATAAAAACATTCTCCTTAACCTCTATGATTTCTTTGACATTGATAAGCTGTTCACCAGCAGATCAGGGATCACAAATGAACAAAAACTCTGCGGATATTAATTATAACCTTTCTACGACCCAAGAGATCTTACTCACGAGTGAAGCTGGCGATAAAATAGCGTCACAGCCGAATTTAGCCTTTGTAAAAGGCATAGCCTCTGGCAACGTTATTGTGATTAGGCCAGACATTAAAAAACAAAAAATCGTCGGTATTGGCACATCCTTTACAGAATCTTCAGCGTTTGTTTTAGCACATTTAGAAAAAGATAAAAGAGCTGAAGTGATGGAAAATATCTATGGTGAGAAGGGGGCTAACTTCTCGTTAGCACGAACTCATATAGGAGCAACAGATTTTGCGGTCGAAGGTCGGTATTCATATGCGGAACAAGAAGACGATGCAAACTTGGCTTCGTTTAGTGTCGATGTAGACAGCGATGGTTTTAGCACTAAAGAATACGCGGGTATTAAAGACGAGCATTTTGATTTATTACCTATGATAAAAGAAGCCTATGCAATAAAAAATAAGCAAGCTGACCAGGAGTTAAAGATTGTTGCTTCAGCATGGACAGCGCCACCATGGATGAAAACCATTGAAGACTATTACATCAAGCCGACACCGGAAAATAATCATCAAGGCAGTGGAGGAGAGTTAAAAGCACAATACGTTGCTACGTATGCAGATTACCTAATTAAGTATCTTGATGCTTATCTAGAGCAAGGCATTGATATTTGGGCGCTTACACCAGTAAATGAACCTCATGGTAACAGTGGCCAATGGGAAAGCATGCATTTCACCCCTAAAACACAGAATACTTTTATTAAGGACCACTTAGGGCCTAAGTTAAAAGCCAGTGCTCATGAAGCGGTGAAACTTCTTATTTATGATCAAAACCGTGATGAAATGGAGCATTGGACAGATGAGATCTTAGGTGACCAAGAAACGTCTGCTTATGTTTATGGAACCGCGGTGCATTGGTACGAGAGCAGCAACCAAGTAAACGAAGACGTATTTGATCGAGTTCATGAAAAATTTCCAGAGTTTTCAATTATACATACCGAAGGCACTATTGATGATCTGGGTAAAGATGCACCTGAGGGGATATTAGATCCCGTCCGCTTCAAAGAAACAAACTGGTTTAACAATGATGAATTTTGGTGGAATGAAAATGCCACTGACTGGGCATATACCGCAACTTGGGCACCTAAGCCTGAAGATCACCCAATTTATACCCCAGTACATAGGTACGCCCGTAATATTATTGTTAGTCTAGATCATTGGCTAGAGGGATGGATAGATTGGAATATTGTGCTAGATAAGCATGGTGGGCCTAATCATGTTGGCAATTTTTGCGGCGCACCTATCATGATTGATACCGAAACTGGTGAAATTTACTACACGCCTATTTATTATGTTTTAGCACAGTTTAGTAAAACAATTCGACCGGGTGATACCGCATTAAAAGTTACGCATACATTAAATGGTTTAGATGAAGATGCATTACACGCGAGCGCTGCGATTAATGATAACGGCTTAATCAGTGTGCAACTACTCAATACTACCAAAGAGCCTATTACTTATTCATTACAAATAGGTAGCCAGTACACTGAAGTATTGATTGCTGCAAACGCCGTTCAAACCGTTCGAATTCAGTTGTAATATTTCGTGATTCCGACAGAAAATAGATTTGAGAAATTTACCTATTCAACAAAAGGTGAGCATTAAGTGAAGAAACATCCCTTTGAAATATTAGCGTTAGAGAATGGGGCAAAGCTCTTATTTACACCTTGCCCAGGCACTAAATCTGTAAACCTTGAAGAGTCAATAAAGCAACTTAAGCAAAATGGTACATCCATGTTAATCACTTTGATGTTTGATAAAGAGATGGTAGAGAATAATGTATCGAGTTTAGATGAGGTCTGCCATCAGCACCAAGTTACTTGGTTGCAACTTCCTATTATTGATGATGAGGCCCCCGGTGAAATCTTTGAATCTCGCTGGGAAAAGCTTAAACCAATCATCTTAGAAGAATTGAACTCTAAAGGTAAGGTAGCCGTACATTGCAAAGGGGGAACAGGAAGAACCGGAACTGTGATTGCGCTATTATTGCTAGAGTTAGGTTGGCCTGTGAATAAAATAATTAAAGAAGTACAAAGTGTTAGACCTAAAGCTTTAAAGATTAAGAAGCAATTAGCCTATTTAAATAGCCATTTAGTAAATTCGGCAATTATATTTTAATGAACAATATTTCCTTAAATTCATCGATTTCTTTGACATCATGGCTAATAGCAAAGCTCTCGTTTACTAGTAAGAGCTTCTTGATTGAAAAGTTCATGTTTTTATTGCTTAATCAATGCTATGTATGATGAAGTTATTTTAGTTACAGATTTATAGTTTATAACTAGTCGATAATTTATTAAGAACTTCTCGCAAGTAATGTAATGTTGCGGGCGTATAGTCAAATCCGTCACCAGATTTACTTTCCTTTATAGTGGAAACTATACCAACAACCTTATTATGTTTATCAAGCACAGGGCTGCCACTTAAGCCTGATATACTTGTGCCCTTAGATGGAGCGACTCTTAAATAGTTTTTTTCTTCTTCAATAAATGTTCCAGGGTACTTATCTTGGGAGCAAGTTTCTTGAGTTTCATAAGTACAGCCGTATGCTGTTAATAATTCACCAACTTCTAGAGGAGTGTCCCTCAATTCAAGTATGGCTAAGTTTGAATTGTTATCTTTTACTTCAAAAACCAGCCAATCTTTAAACAGTATTTTTTCGTCAATCAGTTCATTTTTATCGGCATTAAGCAGTTTCCCCAAAGTAACATAACTATTGTTGTTTTTATTTGGATGAATCCGCCACTCTTTTAATTCATCTTGTAAGTAAACAGAAGTTAATGCAGGGGTTTTTGCAACCATTAAGGCATGTTTTACGGTGACGGCAAATAATTTACCGTTAAAATTGATTAGAAAAGCATTGCCAGCAAACGCATTATTATATTGGGAATCATTAAACGTGACCTGATTGATGCCTGAAAACTGTTGTTGCTTGGCATTAGCTACTCCAGTCAAAAGTAATGCCGAAACAGCTATTGATAATAGCGTTGACTTAACTATTATTTTATCCATATTTATTTTAAATTTCATTAATCGTTATCTTCCTGTAAAGGTGGTTTTTATTTTTAAATACGCTAACAATTCATTACGCTTAAGCTGAGACTACTAACTTTTTGTAAGGTTCAGCTTCGTTTCACTTTTTAGCTCACTATTGATAGCAACTATTGGTATATTTATGAGTTACCTACTGCTAGAAACTTTGTAATACAGGCGGCAAATGCTTTCTTCTAATAGGGGCTAAAATGAAGGGAAATAATGCTAATGTTTATTTCCTCTGAATGAATTAAGTCAAAAGTAGCAACGCTTAGCGCTGGTGTATTGAAGTATTGTTTATGTTATTAATTCAATAAAGCAATAAAGTCATCACTGTATGGGGGGATGATGTGATTTATGCAGGTCTAATGTTCTAATCGGTATTCATCATTTGGATAGCTTTATTAATCATTTCAATAACCTTGAATGCTCAAGATGTTGAGTCGATAAAAATAAATTCCTACACCGATAATCCCCCATACCTCTATCATGAAGGCGGTCGACAAACAGGTTTGTATTTGCGGATTGTTGGTCTCACCTTAAATGCAATAAATCAACCTTACTCAGTAAAAACATTACCTTTTAAGCGTGGGCTTTTCCAGACAGCGGCAGGTAATGGTATTATGATTGGAATATTAAAAACAGACCAACGCATGCTGACGATGGATTTCTCCGCCCCCTTTTATCAAGAAAAAGTGTCTGTTTTTTTTAATCAACAACAAAGCCCACTGATAAAAACTGTAGATAAGTTAGACGGGTTAAAAATTGGTACTCTTTTAGGTTGGAGTTACGGCGCTGAATTCGATGGGGCAAAGGAAAATGGTCGGTTTTACACGCATGATAGTAAGCTCGAAACTAACTTTTATTTGTTAACCAAAGGGAAGTTAGACGCGGTGATTCATCCTGAGTTGTCTGCAGTTTACGTTCTGAATAAACTCGGGCTTAAAGATAAGGTATTTTTAGCATCAAAACCTTTATTATTAGGTAATATCCATATAGCAGTAAAAAAAGGTACTCATAAAAAATTGTTTGAAAGGTTTAACAAAAAATTAAGTGAGCCAGAGCACAGAAAAAAGATAAACCTCCTTATTGAAAATTACAGATAATCGCTAATCTTAATTTTGCCATAGTTTAATACCAGAGTGAAAATATTGAGAAAAAAGCAAAAAATATACATTTAAAAAAATTAATTAATTCTAATAAATATTTGAGAAAATTATGCCAGTACAACATTTTGAACCACACGGAAATATCAGGGTTTCATTAGATAACGACCTCATTACTATTGATATTGAAGGGCCATGTAACACTGAGTTTTTTGAGCTTATGGCAGAAGAATTAGCATTAATAAGACCTAAAATAAATATCGATAACTATACGGCTTTAATTATACTTCGCAATGAAGCTCTAGCATCACCTGAAGCAATGGCATACTTCACCTGTTATTTAAAAACAGTTGAAGTAGGTGCGGTTGCTATAAATTTGCAATATACCCTCACTCCCTCAATTACTGAAGCCATTTGTAAAAAAGCCTATACAGCAGCGGGGGTGAAACATCGCTTTTTTTATGATAATGACAGTGCTACTGTCTGGTTAAGGGATTGTATGATTAAAAATAGACAACGATAAAGTATTATTGTTACTTCATCATGAACCAAGGGTATTTCTTTATCTTTATTAGCAATAGCCCATTACACGGTGGCAGAGTTAATCTGAGCATTTAATTATAAATATTTTATAGTGCAATTTCTTCATTGAATATAAACTTTAAAGATGAAATTTTATCTCATAATCCTCCTAAAAACGAAAAACATAGTCATTATAGGTGAATTTAATTTTACTCATGTACAGCGCAATTATTTCTTAAGTTTAACAGCCAAGCGTTAATGCATTCACTTATTGCATTAACGCTTGGAATAGTTTTTTGAGAGGATAAGTTGCTTAAAAAAATTGATGTTATAGTATTATATTGATGGATTTTAAAACCGCATAACAGCTGTGTTTTGACCGTACTTATACAAATGATGACGTTTATTCAGGAAGATTTATGACTCATGACGAAGAAGTAACCAAATCACTATCAATGCTCGTTTCTGGTTCTTCAATAATGGTGGAGTTATCTATATTATCAACAAAAAAAATTAAATTTAAAAGTGTTTTTGTTGGTTTTTTACCCAATCAATTTATCCTTATCCAGTTACCTAAACTAGGTAAAGATTCAGAACTTTCTGCTTATATTAAACAAGGTGTAGCATGTACTATTCGTGGTTTAGTTGAAGGGAAGGAAGGCACTGTCATTGCGTTTATCACTTCTATAGAGCAAATTATCAAGATACCCGCTAAGATGTTAGTGCTGAATATTCCGAAACAAGTTGCTATACAAAGCTTACGAAAAAGAACCCGCATAGAAACTCAATTAAACTTTGTATCCGTATTGAATGAAAATACCATTAAAGGGATCATCATAAATCTATCCATAGATGGCTGTTTACTAAAAGTTCAAAGAGATGAACAATTAAATATAGTGGAAGGAGATAAACTTAGTTTCTCCATTCCAGATAAATCTTTTGAAGAATTCTCAGCCATTGAAGGAAAAGTCTGCAACATTAAAACCACCAACAAAATTCATAAGGTTGGGATTAAATTTGAAGCAGGCGCATCAGAGTTAATTAAAAACTTACTGGTTAAAATATTAATGAGTTAATCACTATTTTGAGCCTGCAACTTTTTACATCATATTTAATTTCTATACTTTCTGTGTTGATCGCTTTTACTGTTGTATAATACGTTATTCCAAGTCTGAAAGAATGTATAAACCTTGGTTCACTCTCCGAACAAGCGGAAACTCCAACTCTCTACTTTGTTAGTTGCTAAGCGCTGTATTACTTTATCCATCCAACTATCTGATAATGCACTTTGTTGCCTTAACTTTAACAGATTTGCTTTATTAAGTGGTTCATTAAAAAATGCTTCAGACAGTTCGCGTATTGTCATTGCATTGGGCGTTCGCTCTATTAATTCTAAAGGGTCAAATACACTCACCATACCTGGTTGAATTACTCTATATAACCAACCACAACGGCTATTCTCTTGCATGTCACTAGATAAACTATCGATATTCCAACGCTTATTTAGCTTAAAGCAAGGTGAACGTGGTTGACTGACTTCAATTATAGCTTCGTTCCATTTAAAACGGTCGCCCAAACATACGTTATCTTCTGTCATTCCAAGAGAGCTAAGGTTTTCTCCCATGCCAGCAGCTAGCCAATTAATATGATTACCATATTTATTTTTCCAAAAAGCATAGTGCTCTTGAGGGTATTGGTGTAATGCACGATCAACCCCACCATGATTATGAAGATCAGCACACTGATCACCTTCTAATCCCTCAAAAGATAAATAAAGTGATTCATCAATAGGATGCTTGTTTATTCCCGTTTCAATCCCGTAGCACTGTGCCACTTTTCCTCTATATACGTTTGTCAGATAGTTCTGTTTATTTATGCTCACTTTCTTCCTTAAAATAATTTTTAATTCAAACAAATACGGTAATGTTGATTGTTATAGCTAAAATAAACTTTCGCTCTTTACCCTTTGTTCAATTAAAGGCGGCGAGCAGAAAAGCAAAGCTGATAAATATACCTCCAGTGATCTGATTGAACAATACCAAAAAATTCGGCTTGGAAAATTGTATACTTAGTTTTTCCCCTACCGACATATAGATAAGCTTTAATGAGTAATCAATGGCTAACCACGTTAACATCAAAATGCTTAACTGAACGTTTAGTGAACCATTCATGTTTAAAAAAGCCGGAAATAAAGCCGCAAAAAAAAGTAAGTCTTTAGGATTACTTACCCCAGTTAAAAAACCTTGTTTTAAAAGACTTGAATTTGAAGCATTACTCATAATATCTTTAGGTTGAGACCACTTTGTAGACTTGGCATTTAACAATGTTTTAAAGCCCAAATAAAGTAAATAAGAAGCACCGATATATTTAGTTATTGAATACAAAACCTCTGAAGAGGTTAATATTAAACCTAAGCCTAGGGCAGAGCCTGCCATAAGAACTAACGACCCCAATAAGTTACCTATAATAGTACTATTAGCCTTTTTAAATCCGTGCTTATAACCATGTAACGTAATTAATAGAGACGAGGGGCCTGGAATTGCTATTAAGGCGGTAATTACGCCAATGTACGCAAGCCAAAGTGTAATATCCATAGTTTGCTCCGCTTGAAATGAAAAATAATGCTACAAAGTTATGCTGTTGTGTACTCAATCATTAATTTATCCATAAACTCAAATAGCAATGCATTCATATGTGAAGTACAGCGATAAATTATATCTTCGGGTTTTTGTATGTAGTGGTGATCATCAATATCATCAAATTCGTCAGCAGACATTTTAACAAGCTCAGTTAAGGATGTAGGTATAAATTCTAAGTGACACTGAAATCCGTAGACTAAATTTGAATATTCAACAATTTGTCGAGGGCAACCTTGGCTCCTTGCGAGAACTTTACTCGTTGCAGTTAAGCCAGGCATATCATTGTGCCAATGACCAACCAATTCCACACTATTGAAATGAGCAAATTTTGAATGTTTACGTGCAAACTTTGTTAATGCTATTGGAAAATAACCAACTTCTTTATGAGGACTTTTTTCAAATTTTGTACCTAACGCTTCACCAATGAGTTGTGCGCCTAAGCAAACGCCCAAAACAGCTTTTCTACTTTCAATACAATCACGAATAAAGGCAACTTCTCTATCTACTTTAAAATAATGGCATTCTTGCTCGGTCGTATCAGGGCATTGTGGTCCGCCTAAAACAACCAATAGATCAATAAATTCAATACTTGAAGGTAACAACTCATTTAGATAAATATTGGTGCTAGACATTACATAGTTCTGATTTTTTATCCAAGTTAATAATGCCCCAGGACCTTCATACGCCTCATGTATAATAAAATGTACTCTCATCTTTATTCCTTTTCTAAAATTGACTAGCCGATTCCTTATGCTAGCATTGGACACAAATAACCAATATCTACATTAAGACAATAAATCATGATAACCCGCCAAAACAAAGTTGCTAATTTATTAATAAGTGAACAAGCTGATGTACAAGTCATCGCAAAGGTAGAGAGAATGCAAAGAGGTTATGTTGATAAATGGCATAAACATCCTTGGCACCAAATCGTATTTCCATTTGAAGGTATACTGCAAACCAAGGTTTCAGGCAGTCAATTCGTTATTCCCCATAGCGGTATGCTATTTGTTCCTGCTGAAACTAGTCATGAGTCATTCGTTATGACAGAAACTAAATTCTTCGGCATTTACTTAAATCCTAAGGGGAGTACTCATTACCCTTCAAAAGCTAAAGCGATAGCGGTAACCCCCTTTATAAGAGAGCTCATATTACATATTCATCATGTCGCAACTCATGAAAAAACTTCGGAGGGGGAGGTCACAAATTTACTTAATGTGCTTATTGATCAAATGGTCAATGAAGATACATACAATTTGACACTATTATTACCCAACGATCGACGATTAAAGGTGATTTTTAACTCGCTGATGGAGCAACCACAACTAGCTACAAAACTCTCTGGCTGGGCTAAACAAGTTGGGGCCTCAGAAAGAACATTATCAAGACTGTTTATGAAAGAATTAGGTATGTCTTTCCCTCTTTGGCGTCAACACCTTAGGTTAGTCTCCTCCTTAAGTCTTCTTGAAACGCCTTTGTCGATACAGGAAATCGCCTTTAATGTGGGGTATAACTCAGACTCATCTTTTATTTATGCGTTTAAAAACTTATTCAATCAAACACCTCAACAGTACCGTAGTACGGGCTTTAAGCTCAATTCTCGAATTCATAATATTTAACACAGCTATTCGCTAGATGGGCCAGTTCAATATGTCCAATCAACTTGATGTCTATTTAATAGCTCTTTAACTTCATCAAGGTAAGCATCATATTTTCGCCAATTACCTACTGATTTATTATTGATTGGAGTACGCACTTGAATAGCACTTGCTGTTGCTACTGGGGCTGAGTTTTTATCAATGTGCAAACAGTCTTCTTGCCAAGTTAACTCACAAAAATCAACGATATTTTTCGCTTGAGAGTCGGGCTCATTAACCAAGGTCTCATAATTAGCAAGGCAGAAGTTGTTTGGGTATTTTTCCAACCATAATTTGGCTAAGTTACGAAATTCAATGTAAAATTTTGCTGTTGATAGAAGATCGTAAGCATAGTTGTAATTATATGAGTTGGCGGCAAATAATTGTCTGAAATTACTGACAATTGTATCTAGAGGGTTTCTGTCTAAACACACTATTTTTGCATTAGGCAATGCTTGTAAAATATAGCCGACATACAGAATGTTTAGCGGCATTTTATCAACAAATCTAGGAGTGTTTCCTGTTAAAGCTCGTGTACTATCAATATATGATTGACCTAATTTTTTAAAATCTATGTCTGTAGTTGCGTTGACTGTGTCTGAATCTAAAACACGTTTTGTTTTACTGGTGCTCATTTTTTTCAATAACAAGCCAAAATGTTCCAGTTCGCCAGCACTCGTTACTTCACTATGTTGAGACAATATACGTTCAACTAGTGTCGTTCCCGTTCTTGGCATACCAACAACGAATATAGCTTCTTTTGACGGGTGTCCGAGTTGTTGATTTGATAATGGCGGCATTTTTGAAAAGTGCTTGTAGACGCTGGTAAACATTTCATGATCATCGTTATAAGTATAATCAATACCTTGTAATTTTTGCTGTTTTGCTAATTGTAGGCACTCAAATGCGTGTTCATAATCTGACAATGCTTCAAACTCTCGAGCTAACGCATGACCTACATTGAGCTTGTCATCAGCATACGGTAATTTTTGATATAACGACTTTAAGTTGCTTATATTATTTTTATCTTCACTAATATTTGTTAAAGCACTTAATGCGGTATGGGATTTACAGAACTCGGGCGCTAATGAAATAACTCGTTCATGCGATTTTCGTGCGCCTTCAAAATCGCCGACAAAAGTTTGTGCTACACCTAAGTTAAAATAAAAAATATGATTGTTTTGTAATCCAACTGCTTTTTTAAAGAATTGTATCGCTTTTGCATGTAGACCGATTTGACTATAGGTCACACCAATCGTATCAAAAGTTAGTGCGGCTTCAGGCGAGTATTGCGCGGCTAATTCAACAGTTCTGAGGGCTTTTACATGTTCACTAATCAAAGCGTATTGCTTCGCTAATTGTGACAAATACTCTGCATTATTAGCAGACAATTTATTGGCTTGTTCAATTAAGGCTATGGCTTTGTTGTTATTGTGATGAGCAGCTGCAATCATGCCCAATAAAAAATAAGCATCAGAAAAATATTTATCTTGCTGCAATATAGCCATTAAATAATGGTGAGCTTGTTGAAACTCACCATTATTTAATGCCTGCTGTGCTTGCTTATGAAGTGTATTGATTGTGTTTTTCATATTTAAACCTGAACTTATGATGAAGCTTTTTCTGATAGAGTAGAGAAGGTTATTGTCTTGATCCTATTAATGAACCTCTAATAAAAAGGCATTGCACATCGCTGGGCAATACCTTTTATAAATTTAAATTAACGATTACATATCGAATAAGTAGTTAAATTTTAAGCCAATTGTACGTGGTGCCGTGACATAATGTCCGTAAGAGCGAACCTTACCAACAGTGGCTGTGTTCTGTATTTCCGATGGAAATTCTGCAATACCAGTAGAGGTAGTTGAACCACGTGTTGACGTGAAGGCATATTTATCAAACATGTTATCCACATACAAAGTTACTGACCATTCATCAGCAGAAATCGTTGCCGAAAGATTACTTAGTGCGTAACCAGGTAATGTTTCACCTTCAGCTCTTAAGCCAACGCGAGTGATTGTGTCACTCTGGTAAGTCATGCCGTAAACAACATCAAGCACTTTATCGTTAAAAATATCTTGCGTGTAGTTAATACCCATAGAGAACTGCTGCTCAGGTGAGCCTGATAAACGGTCACCATCAAAAGCTGAATATTCTACTTGGGCTGCTGGCGTACTTGCGGCACCAAATAAGTTTACTGCATCAGCAGTTAATTCAGCTTTAGCATAAGAATATGTGGCAAATGCGATAATGTTGTCTGAAAGCATGGCGCGTGACATGAGTTCTACACCTGTAGAATTAGCAGAGCCCGCATTCGTGGTATAGGGTAAGCCACCATTTTTAGTCGTTGCGCCACTTACTTGAGCATCTGCCCAATCAACAGTAAATAGCGCGGCATTGAAATGGAACTTGTTGTTCAACCAAGTGCTCTTAAATCCTAACTCGTAGTTAGTGGTAGTATCAGGGATATATGATGCTTCACTTGGTAGGGCGCATAAGTTTTGGCCAGCGGGTAATGGTACTTCACAAGGTTTAATGCCGTTAGTGCCGCCTAAACGGAAACCTTCACTTAACGTAGCATACGCCATAATATCATCAGAAAACCTATAGTTAGCATTGAACTTAAACAAGTTACCATCGCCTTCACTGGTAAACGTTTTAACAACACCTGGTTTAAAGGTTGTCGAAGTATTACCTGCTGTTAATTCATCTTGAAAAAATGGCGAAGTAGATTCATTCGCTGCAGATAAGTCATATTCATAAAAACGTGCGCCAATCGTTAGACTAAGGGCTTCAGTTGCTTGGTAGCTTAACTCACCAAAAATTGCCTTTTCAACTGATTCACCGTCATTATATTGTAAGTATTCTAAATCGTCAGGACGGTCTGCGCCAGAGAAGGCCGCAAATCCTGGGGTATATTCTTTACTGGTCGACTCGTTAGTTGCCTTGTTGTAATAGGCTCCAGCAATCCAAGAAAGAGCAGAGTCTGATTGAGAAACTAAACGAATTTCTTGGGTAAAACTGTCAGATACTTGATCTTCACGAGTGAAGGCAGAGAATGTAGGGAATGTTTCATAAGACCAAGGATTAGCGATTAATAAGTCAGTTTGGTCACGTTGACCAAAGCCTTCGTTTTCTGAAAATCCTGTAGAAGATACTAACTCAGCGAAGCCTAAATCTACATTAAGATCTAAACTGATTAATGAATCTTCGTTTTCTTGAGGTTCATCATAACGTGCAGCATTTTCATATTTACCAATTTCATCACGTAATGGGTTCGTTGGGCCAAGCGATTGGTAATTGGTAATTGAACGACCTTCATCTTCAGTTTTTTGATAAAGGTAAGTCAACGTTGCATCAATATCTTCCGTTGGTGTCCAACGTAAAGCTAAACGACCAGTAAAAACATCTTGTCCGTTTGCATCTTCAATTTTGCGAAGATCTGCTTTATTTTCAGGGTTAGAAACGCCACCTTCTTTAACGATATAGTTGTAATCAATAAAACCAGGATCATTATAAAAATTAACAGAAGCACGAACAGCTAAAGTATCTTCAATTAAAGGAGTGTTAAAAATAAAACTAGACTCACCACCAAAAGACGCTGACTCAGAACCTTTAAAGCCATCACCACTAAGCTCTATTGTGGTTTCATCTAATGCCGCTTTCTTAGGCATATAACGAATAGCACCACCTAGGGTTCCAGCTCCGTATAATGTACCTTGTGGGCCAATAAGCACTTCAACACGCTCAACATCAATCAAACGAACATCAACCGCTAAAGGTTGTTCGCCAAAATAAGTCGCAACCGTGCCGCCATCTGAACCTGGGCCAGAAGAGTTAGTATTTAAACCACGGACAATGATGTTATTACCACCACGACCACCTTGATCCGGTATAGATAATCCTGGCACAAAACGGGCGATATCCGTTAATTTTCCAATGTTGTGTTCTTTCATTACATCAGCGTCTAAAGCCGTAATATTTAACGGTGCTTCTTGGACACTAGATGAACGTCTAGATGCAGTAACTTCAATGCGTTCAATGCCAGATACTTTTTTTTCTGCTTCTTCAAATGCATATACCGGAACAGCGAAAGTCGAACTTAAAGCAATACATAAAGCTGACTTTTTAAAGATATTGATATTTTGTTGTTTCATTTTTCCCTCATAAGTATTTAGTTGTTTTTATAGAAAGTACGTAAAGTAATAAATAACAGTCTTGTTGATAACTTGTAATTAGCGTCTCATAGAACAGTATTGAAATCAGATTAGAAATGTATCAATCTTGTACAAATAAAGGGCTGTAGAGGGGTTATTCAATTGGTTTGCATATTTACCCAATATTTACCCAGCAAAATAAATAAGAATAATGTGCTAAATTAAGTAAACTGAGAGATATGAGTAGGCAATATTAGAAATCAATAAATAGTCAAAAAAAAATTAATAATAAGTACAGTTTGTTTAAAGAATATACCGATATTTTGCCTGTTTTTATGTCGGAATATGCCTATTAAAATCTCAATTAATGAAATATTGGTGATATTAGTTGCCTTATGATCAACTCGTGAATGCAAATAATTTAAAATTAATTGGCATTTTTTGTCATTAATACGTTCTAATAGATAAACATTAATGACCCCGTAATTAAGGATAAATGATGAGTAAATCTTTGCTAACGTTGTTGACCGTTTCACTCTTATGCGGAACGTTTTTAGGGCTTGCTTCCGTGCAAGCTGCTGATGTAAATGTGACTTGGAAGAGCCCTGAAAAATATCGAGATATTTATCCTGGTACCCAAGGAAAGAAACGCTTTCGAGAAAGTACTTT
>Ga0209292_1000496_pt1 | contig 51201 bp, 31 predicted proteins | sample GOMGulsemesocosm_2_FD_184634 | JGI IMG/M metagenome (GOLD analysis project Ga0209292, IMG submission 184634) | Methane-oxidizing microbial communities from mesocosms in the Gulf of Mexico - GOM9C Gulf of Mexico (SPAdes) (version 2) | ecosystem: Environmental > Aquatic > Marine > Cold seeps... | reverse complement strand
GAAAATATCAATGACTGACCGTCTAATGTTCACTTTTAACGCTAACTACCAAACCAGTGAAACAGATACTGGAATCAAAGATGATTCTTTTGCTCCTAATGAAATGATTAAGACAGGATTTGTATATAAATATAGTAATAACCTGTCATTTGCATTGTTTAATAGTTTTATTGGAAAAGGCACTGACTTAAATAAAACCAAAGGCATACCATTAAATAATTCAGTGCCAAAATCATATAATCTACTTACAGCTAACCTGATATGGGACTTAGGTCAGGACATTCTGCAATTTGAAAAAGGTGCAACGTTTATAACGATATATTTAGACAATATTCTAGATGAGGATGTTTTTTCGCCAGATGTAATTAACAGGGGAAGAAATAATAGTCTCCCATCTCATTATGGCTTTAACGCTAGCATTAGTTTTAAACATAATTTTTAATTATCTATCAGTTATTTGATGTAAAGCGAAAATAATCTATAGGGTGGATAGCAACATTATTAAATTAGCCTTAGCGACAAAGAGCTAGCTCTACATTTCACACGTATAATTACTAATTTTAACCAGTCAAAGTCAGTTTTCAATTCTAGATTGTTTATTGCCGCAATACGAACAGATACTAAATTACCCTTCAAAAGTTCATATCCGCTTAGGTGTTGAAAGCAAAACTTATTTCAATTAATAAACTTAGTCTTAAAAGTGATCGTACAAAAAAAAACACGCCGCAGGCTTTTTTGAGCTGTGAGTTCAACTAGCCTATCAAACGAACAGTAAATCACACTTACTATTTCCTTGAATATAAGCATACCTTTCTAAAACTCGATGCCCGCTCGTATCTTTGTTAACATTAAGCCAGTGATCATCAGGGAATTCTTCAGCTAGCCAATAGCTGACATTATCTTTTGTGAAAACACGTTCATATTTGGACAATACTAACTGAAGTTTATTGCTCATTTGTGGGGTAATAGAACTTTGTTGACGTTAACACCTAAAACATTAATTCCTGGTTAGATCAACCGACGTACAAGCGTTCCCTAATTAGGTTTCAGGTTACCAAATAGCTGTCGTTAGTCTTTGTTTTACTCAAGTCATAAAGCGTAAATAAGGTACTATACAACAACTCAGTCTTAATCTGTAAATAGACAACTGCGATTTTTGCCATTCTGTTTAGCTAAATAAAGCGCGATATCCGAATGCTTAAAGAGATCTATTTTGTTAAGTTTATCTGACTCCATTGCTTCAATGCCAATACTTACCGTTACAATACCCGCATGAGATTGAGAGTGTTTAATATCTAGCAACTCTATATTATTCCTAATTTTTTCAGCAAAGGCGAATGCATTTTGAGTATCTGTCGATGGTAATAAAACAACGAACTCTTCTCCACCATAGCGAGAAACTAAGTCAGTATCTCTATTAAGTGAGTCGCTAATAGATTTAGCAACATTACATAAAGTAATATCTCCCTTATCATGGCCGTAGTTATCGTTGTAAGCTTTAAAATCATCAATATCTATCATTAAGAGAGCAAGGCAAGTTTTGCTTCTTTTAGCTGTTGCAATATTTTCATCTAAGCGTTGCTCATAGAAGTTTCTGTTTGATATTTTAGTTAAGAAGTCTGTATTGACACTAATTCTCAATTGTTTGTTTGTGTCTTCAAGTTCTTTAGTGCGCTTGGCTACGAGCAACTCAAGCTCTGTATTCATTTGACGAAGTTTAATTTCGGCTAACTTTCGTTTTGTAATATCCTGAACAAAAGCAACAAAATGATCTACGCTGCCATCTTCTTTGCGAATGCAATTAGCAGAAATATTTGCGTAGATGATATTACCTTCTTTGCTAAAAAAGCGTTTATCCAAAGTATAACCATCAATCTCTCCTTCTAGAACACGATTAAACAGCGCTAAATCCGCTTCTAAATCATCAGGGTAGGTAATCTCAGCCCATGTAAGTGTCATAAGTTCTATTCGTGAATAGCCAAATATTTCGCATAACTTATCGTTTACATTAAGCCAGCCTTTTTCAGGAGAAGTTATAGCCATGCCTATTAACCCCAAATTGAAATATTTATCAAATTGCTCTTCAACAGTCAACATCTACCCCTTAGAGTTATTATAAGCTCTGCTAATGTGAAAAAACTTAAGAGTTATTTAAATTAAAGCAGAAGCCATGAGAGTTTTCATGTTTTTATTCAGACTGAAAGGACTATATCGTATCTTAGTGACTGCTTCAGAGATTGATTTTGACTAGCAGTATATGACCGCTTACGGTACCAAAACTGTCGGTATCGTACTAAAACCTGAGGTCTTCAAGTGGTAAACGCTGCTATCAAACTGCCTTTCTTAACTGAATAGATATCACTCCCGATTAGCTATGCAAAGTTAGCTAATTGGGAGTGTTCATAAATACCGATACTCTTGCAGTTTTTAGATATTTCAATATTAATTAATAATAATCCTCACAGGACTCGACCAAATAACCTTTGACCAACTCTAATAAGCTAGAGCTTAATTCTGTGACCTTTAGGTGAATGCCATTGGTTTATGTCTGTTTATTACCATCACGTTTCGCTCTATATATTAATAGTAATGATTCTTATTCGTAATGGTTATTTGCGAAGTCAAAATATTAGTCTACTATTGATTAGTCAGGTATGTTCAGTGGTCGAATAGAGGTCATAAAACAATCATAAAACGTTCATAAATTCAATGAGTAGTGACGTTATGATGAAACGGTAATTTAAATTAAGTATTCAAACTAAGGAGTAGTGAGAAAATGCTAACGAAGAAGTTTTTTAAATCTAAGCAAGAAGCAGAGGTTACTTTTGAATTTAATGTTACTCAGACAGATAAAGTACAGCTGGTAGCAGAATTTAATAATTGGCAGCCACTTGATATGAAATATGTGAAAAAGGATAAAGTTTACCGGACTAAAGTAAGGTTACCGAAAGATAGGAAGTTTCATTTTCGTTATTTAATTAATGATAATGTGTGGGAAAACGATCATCAAGCTGATGCGTATATAGCCAATGATTTTGGTAGTGATAATAGTATTGTTGATACCGCTGTAATCTAATTAAGTTAAGTAGAAAGGTCGACTATGGATGGTCTCGAACAGCTATTATATCTACAAGGTGTAAGTCTTGAATATACTAGTTATCAAGGTGAAAACGTTTACTTTAGCAATCAAACGCGCTGCTCTGTATTGAGCGCTTGTGGCTATAATATTGATGATGATAACGAGGTAGCACAAGCTAATTTTACTCTTGATGTCAAACCTTGGCTACAGTTGCTACCTCTGCAAAGTTTTACTTGCCAAGACGATGATCATTTTACTATACGTATTGCCCCTGAATTTTCTGATGCATGGCTGCACTGGCAAATATATCAAGATGATATATTAATACTCAATGGCTCTGCCGTTATTAATTCCTTAGCTGAGGTTGGTAATTACCATCATCAGGGCAAACGTTATAGCGAACGTCGAGTCGTGGTAAGTGAGTCTAAGCAAGGGGAGTTTAACCGTTTACCCATAGGGTATTATCAGCTTATCGCCAATATTTTCCAGCCTAAGGATGATGTATCAGCAACAGCTGAAAACTCTATCAACTCAGCGCAAAGCGAACTCATTGTCTATCCCAAAAAAGTTTATCAACCGAGTAGCCAGAGATGCTGGGGAATATCAGCACAGCTTTATACTTTAGTGAGCGACGAAAACTTTGGTATAGGTGATTTTAATGACCTAACTGAACTTATTACCAACAGCGCTGCTGTGGGAGCTGATTATATTCTACTCAACCCATTACACGCTTTGTTTGAAGATCAAGCTGAGCGCGCTAGTCCTTATAGTCCAAGCGATCGGTTTTGCTTAAATCCAATCTATATACACATACAAGATTGTCCCGATTATACGCACTGTAAACTTGCGCAGCAATTGGTGAAGCAACAACTAAGTTGTAATGCGGATAAACTAACAGCTATTCAAAAGGAAAAGTCTACTACCTATATCGATTATCAACGGGTTGTTAAGTACAAGTATCCGGTGTTTTTAGCACTTTTTAATTGTTTCCTTCAATTCGAATCGGCTCAAAATAGTGCTCGATATCAAAAGTATTTATGCTTTAAAGCAAAGCATAATGATCGGGTTAAACGTTATAGTCATTGGCTTATAGCAAGGAATAACTTAGCGGCACAATATACGGATGTTGATTTTATTTGTTATTTACAATGGATAGCACATGAACAATTGATGCAATGTCAATCTCATGCCAAAGACAGCCAGATGAAAATAGGCTTGGTTAATGATCTTGCTGTGGGCTGTAGTTCAGATGGTCATGAATTTTTTAACCATGAACATTTGTTTGTAAATGATGCCAGTATCGGGGCGCCACCAGACCCGTGGGCGCCTTTAGGACAAAGCTGGGGATTGCCGCCAATGAATCCTATTAAACTCAAAGAAAATGGTTTTAACCATTTCCGGCAACTACTCAAGGCAAATATGCGTGATTGTGGAGCAATACGACTCGATCATGTTATGGCACTAATGCGTTTATGGTGGCATTGCACCAACAACAAGTCTGAACAAAATGCTTGTTATGTCTATTACCCTTTTGAGCAGATGTTATCGATATTGAACTTGGAAAGTCAATTAAATCAATGTGCGGTTATTGGTGAAGATTTAGGCGTTGTTCCAGACGAAATTAAATCTGCTTTAGCGAACGCGGGAATTTTCAGTAATAGCCTTTTTTATTTTAGTAAAGACCAAGATGGACAGTTTATCGCTCCCGAACATTTACCTCAGCATACCTTAATGATGATAGCTAATCATGATGTTGCCACGTTTGATGCTTGGTGGCAGGAAAGTGACTTAGCTCAACGTCAAAAATTACAGCTTTTTACTGACAATGAGCAGTTTGTTCTTGAGCAACGTCAGCGTAAACAAGACAAAGTTAATTTAGTTATTTGGTTAGTCAATTATTCGGCTAACAAATTAGCTTTGCATGCTGATAGTGACGCTAAGCTGGTTTATCAAGCACTCGCTTTAGTGTTAGCAAAGAGTAAAGTTGCCTTGTTAACACTCCAGCTCGATGACTTAGCCCAGGAATCTTTACCGGTAAATATTCCTGGTACCGACCGAGAGTACCCTAACTGGCGTCGACGTTTGAGTAAAAATAGTAAACAACTGATGACAAATAATAGTTTTTTCAGCCAGTTAGCTGAAACGCGAAAACAAGCGAAATGAACAATATGATGAGGTTAATAATATCATGACAGACACTCTGTTGATGGCTGAACATGGAATACATGACAGTGATAATTTACAAGAGCATATCGGCAATTATTCAGCACAAGTTGCAGCCTTTGAACAAGCCGAATTCGCTGATCCTTTTGCTTTTCTAGGCGTGCATTCCTATAACGAACTATCCGTTATTCTTAGGGTATATATCCCAGGTGCAGAGCAAGTATTTTATCAAAGTGATCACCAAAAAATAGCGTATCAAAGGTATAACAAATCAGCACTATTTACCTTAATTTTAAAGAAAGCCCATTTACGAAAAAACTATCATCTGAGTATTGTTTACCCGTTAATAACCGTTCAAGAAATTGATAGTTACTGTCTAGGGAGTACCTTAGATGAGCAAGCGATGTACCTATTTGGTGAAGGGGCATTGGCACATGCTTATCAGCATTTGGGGGCACAATGGCAAAAACAACATCAAACCTGTGGTGTACGTTTTACTGTGTGGGCGCCTAACGCCCAATGTGTTAGTGTCATTGGCGATTTTAATCATTGGAATGCAACACGTCATTTAATGCGTAAACACCCAGGCAGTGGTGTTTGGGAAATATTTATTGGTAATGCACAGGCTGGTCAAAGTTATAAATTTAGCCTACTAAGTCAAGATGGACAACGATTAGAAAAAGCAGATCCCTTTGCATTTGGTATGCAAATGGCGCCAGACAAAGCGTCAATAATTGCAGAGCAAGACTTTGCCACGCAATTAAACAGTCAACATGAAGGCCTAACGGCGACACAAGCTCAAGATAGGTTATTACGTAATTCTATAGACAGGCCCATCAGTATTTATGAAGTCCATGCTGGTTCTTGGCAGCGTAATACTGAGCAAGTTGCCCAGGGTGAAAATGGCTATTTAAGTTATCAAGAGTTGGCAGAAAGGCTTGTGCCTTATGTAAAGAGTATGGGCTTTACTCATATTCAGTTGATGCCGATTAGTGAATTCCCATTTGATGGATCTTGGGGTTATCAACCGATAGGCATGTTTGCGCCTACTTGTCGTTTTGGTAGTCTCGCCGATTTCCAACAACTTGTTGATGCTTGTCATCAGCAAAATATCGGTTTGCTGATTGATTGGGTGCCAGGACATTTCCCTAGTGATGCCCATGGTCTTGCAAAATTTGATGGTAGCCATCTATTTGAACATGCAGACAAACGACAAGGATTTCATCCTGATTGGCAAACCCATATATATAACTATGATCGAGGAGAAGTGAAAAGCTTTTTAATCTCAAATGCTATGTATTGGTTTGACCTTTTTGATATTGATGGTCTACGAGTTGATGCCGTCGCTTCTATGTTGTATTTAGACTACAGCCGTGAAGAGGGACAATGGCTAGCCAATAAATATGGCGGAAGAGAAAATTTAGCCGCCATAGAATTGCTAAAACAAGTTAACTTACGTTGTTATCAACAAAACCCTGGCATCATGATGACAGCTGAAGAGTCTACTGCTTGGCCAGGCGTAACTCAATTTACCGAACATGGCGGTTTAGGTTTTGGTTATAAATGGAATATGGGCTGGATGAATGACAGCTTAAGTTACATGGCACGTGATCCTTTATATCGCAGCCATCACCATAATGAAATGACCTTCTCCCTTATGTATGCCTATAGTGAAAACTTTATTCTGCCACTGTCACATGATGAAGTTGTCCATGGAAAAGGCTCTTTACTCAATAAAATGCCAGGTGATGACTGGCAGAAATTTGCCAATTTACGTGCTTATTTTACCTTTATGTGGGCGCATCCGGGCAAAAAATTACTCTTTATGGGCGGTGAGTTTGCCCAGCGAAATGAATGGCACCATGATTATTCATTAGACTGGCATTTACTTGAACATAGTTCCCATCAGGGAGTTCAGGAATTGATTAAACAACTTAATGGATTATATTGCCAATCACCAGCCTTATATGAATTAGACAATAAACCCGCAGGCTTTCAGTGGCTTGATGATAATAATGCACAGCAAAGCATATTCAGTTTTATACGTTTTGCAAAAAATTTAAGCGATCATGTTGTGGTGGTGAGTAATATGACCCCAAATACCATACAAGAATTTAGAGTGGGAGTACCAAGTAATCATGATTATCGTGTAATTTTTAATAGTGATGCTGAGGATTTTGGTGGCGCTGATTTTAATCAGCAGCAGACTTTAGTTAATCATGATATTCCTTGGCAAGGCGTGCAGCACAGCGTTTGTTTACAGTTACCGCCGCTTGCCACTGTTTATTTAGCGAAGCTTGACCAATGAATGAATTTTCTTTAGAAGTTGATACTAGGTCAAAAATGGCTGAGTTAACACCTATAGACTCTCGGCAAGTACTGACTAAGCAAGTACAACTTATGCAACAACTAAGTCTTGGGCTACCCCAGCCCCTTGGTGCAACTCTGGTGCTGACGTCTACTAAAGAAAAACAAGCAGTAAACTTTGCCGTTTACTCCCCTCAAGCGAATCAAATCGAACTCTGCTTATTTGATAGCACGGGCAAGATAGAAATAGCGCGTTTGCCGCTTCATCATGGAGCTGAGCATGTTTGGCATGGCAAGGTAATGGGTATTGGAATTGGCCAGCTTTATGGTTTTCGCGCCTATGGTGAAAATCAGCCTGAACTAGGGTTGTATTTTAACCCTAACAACCTATTGATAGATCCCTATGCTAAAGATTTACAAGGCCGGTTTTCATACCCTGACATTAACGCTAACTTAGGCACAGAAGTTGACACCGATAATGCGACTTTAATACCTAAATCTAGAGTGGTGGCATTAAACGATTTTCTAACTAAATATGGGTGTAAAACAACCAGTAGATATCAAAAAAATCGACCTAGCATTCCTTGGAGTGAGACAGTTATTTACGAATGTCATGTCAAAGGTGCAACCATTAATAACCTCGCTATTGATGAGCAACATCGAGGTAAGTTTCTAGGTTTGGCTGAGGCTAATTTTGTCGAACATCTTAAGACCCTAGGTGTGACTACCCTAGAGCTATTGCCTGTGCACAGCTTTAGTAGTGAACGTTTTTTGACCGATAAAGAACTGACTAATTATTGGGGCTACAATAGCGTGAACTTTTTTACCCCACATCACGACTATCTATCCCATGGCGATATCAGCGAGTTTCAAGACATGGTCTATCAACTGCATCAGCATAATATTGAAGTTATTATTGATGTGGTTTTTAATCACACAGCAGAAGGTAATGAGCATGGTCCAACTCTTAACTTACGCGGCTTAGCAAACAGTGATTATTATCGCTTAGATGGACAAAACCCAAGTTTATACATTAATGATACCGGCTGTGGTAATACTTTAAATTTATCTCACCCCAGAACTTTACAATTAATAATGGACAGTCTCAGGTATTGGGTGGAGGTTATGGGAGTCGATGGTTTTCGCTTTGATCTCGCGCCTATTTTAGCGCGAGACCCGCAAGGTTTTAATTACCAACACTGCTTTTTACAGAGCATTGCTCAAGACCCGATATTGAACCAAGTTAAACTTATTGCTGAGCCGTGGGATATAGGTCCAGGAGGATATCAGTTGGGCGCATTTCCTATTTCCTGGCGTGAATGGAATGATAAATATCGTGATACTGTGCGCCGATTTTGGCGTGGAGAGCATGGACAAGTAGCCGACTTAGCGCAGCGTATACATGGCTCTCATGATTTATTTGCTCATAATGGTCGTGATGCTAGCGCCAGCATAAATTTCATCACAGCCCATGATGGATTTACCTTAGCTGACTTAGTGAGTTTTCAAGATAAGCATAATGATGCCAATGGTGAAGGAGACCGTGATGGTCATAATGACAACTACTCACAAAATAATGGCATCGAAGGCGAAACCGACAATGTCGAAATCAATGCTTTAAGGCTAAAGCAGCAGAAAAACATGTTATTTACTTTGCTCTTTTCACAAGGGGTGCCAATGCTTAGTGCGGGTATGGAACAAAGCCATAGCCAACAGGGTAATAACAATGCTTATTGCCAAGATAATGAGATCAACTACCTGAGTTTCTTCTCCTGCTCTGAAGAGAAAAATGAAGGCCGATACAAGCCGAGTGAACATGCATTGTTTGTTTTTATCAACGAAGCTATTAAGTTACGCAAACAATTCAGTATTTTTAAACAAAGTCGCTACATTCATCCTAATGATGATGAGTTCGACTGGTTATGGTTAACACCAAGCAGTGACGCTATGACAGAAGAAGATTGGCAAGATAGCAGTAATCAGTTACTCATTTGCCTTATTGCCAATAAAAATGTCGATAAAACCATCACTAAAGTTCACAGCAAGCATTGCAGTAAACAGCAAGGTAATAATGATGCTTTGCTGATGGTCCTCAATGCAGGTAGTGAGGATATGGTCATCAGTCTTCCGCTAATTAACAATATTACTTTTTGGCAAGTGAATCTGCACAGCATGGCTAATGTCCCTGCTGATGAGACATATCGTGCTGGGACTAATATGATTATTCCAGCTCAAAGTGTGTGGTTGATGTGCCCTAATCGAGGCAATAATTTCAGTATATAAAGCTAGTGCTAAAGAATAATAAAGAGACAGGAAAGCTCATTTGTATTCACCCCTATTAAGCAAGCGTTTGAAGGAATAATAATGGAAAAATCAACAATTAAGCAATGTAAGGTAAGAGACTGGCGAGACGCGCCAGTGATTGATGATAAAACCCTATATGACGATTTAACGCGCCATGTCTATTACACGCTAGGGCGAGACCAAGAGACTCAATCACATTTGTATCTTTACAACGCATTAGCCTTAACTATTCGAGATCGGCTTGTTGCTCTGTGTCGCGCTACCCGAGAAGCACGCCTAGCAGTACCACGAAAACAAGTCGCTTATTTATCGCTAGAATTTTTAATGGGACGAGCGCTTAATAATGCCGTACTTAATTTAGATCTAGATGTTAGTGTCAAAGAGGCATTGCAAAATTATTGTTCCAATATAGAAGAGGTTAGTGACGCTGAGCATGATGCTGGTTTAGGTAATGGCGGCTTAGGTCGCTTAGCTGCATGTTTTTTGGATAGCTGTGCTAGTTTAGCCCTGCCTGTAACGGGTTATGGTATTCGATATGAATATGGGATGTTCAACCAAAGTATTGAAAATGGTTATCAAATAGAGCATCCCGACAACTGGCTCAGAGAAGGGCACCCATGGGAAATAGCAGCACCTGAGCATAGCCGCCGGGTTAAATTTTTTGGTAAGGCGAGTGTTTATCAAGATAAAGAGGGTAAAACACATCATCAATGGGTAGAAACACAAGATGTTTTGGCGGTTCCCTATGATGTACCTGTGCCGGGCTATAAAAATGAAGTGGTTAATACCTTAAGGTTATGGAAAGCTGAAGCAACTGATGAATTTAATTTAACTGAATTTAATGCCGGCAGTTATAGTGAGGCGGTTGCGCATAAAAACCTAGCAGAGCAAATCACTATGGTGCTCTATCCAAATGACAGCAGTGAGAATGGAAAAGCACTTAGATTAAGACAGCAGTATTTTTTAACCTCTGCCACGCTACAGGACATTCTGGCTAATTGGACTGACACGCATGGAGATGATTTTAATGACTTTTCACAATTTAATGTTTTCCAGTTAAACGATACTCACCCAAGCATTGCCGTGGCTGAGTTAATGCGGCTACTACTCGATGAACATGATCTTAGCTGGCAACAAGCTTGGAAAATTACCAGCCAAACGATGGCTTACACTAACCATACTTTGTTACCTGAAGCGCTGGAGAAATGGTCAGTTGCCTTGTTTGAACATTTATTACCGCGTTTATTAGAAATAATCTACGAAATTAATGGCCATTTCTTGGTCAAGGTCGCATGTAAATGGCCAGGTGACGTGGCCAAACAACGAGCAATGTCATTAATCGAAGAAGGTGATGTGCCGCAGATACGTATGGCTTATTTAGCCATTGTTGGCTGCTTCTCTGTTAACGGCGTTGCCGCTTTACATACAGAGTTATTAATTGATGGCTTATTCAAAGATTTCTATCAACTGTGGCCTGAGAAGTTTAACAATAAAACTAATGGCGTTACGCCAAGGCGCTGGTTATCTCATTGTAATCCCGCCTTAGCGCAACTGCTCAATGACAAAATAAATGACGACTGGATAACTGACTTTTCTCTCATAAGTACTATTAGACATTTTTATGATGATGAGGATTTTTGTCAACAGTGGCGACAGGTTAAGCAACACAATAAAGACAAGTTAGTTGCTATGGTGCAAACACAATGTGGTGTTGAGTTTGACGTAACTATGCTTTTTGATGTGCAAGTAAAGCGTGTCCATGAGTACAAGCGACAATTACTGAATATATTGCATGTTATCCATCTCTATGACCGTATTCGATGTGGTGATACCCAAGACTTAACTCCTCGCTGTATTCTATTTGGTGGCAAGGCTGCACCTGGCTATTACATGGCAAAGTTAATTATTAAATTGATCAATAATGTCGCTGACACTATTAATAGCGACCCTCTGGCAAAGCCCTTTCTACGGGTTGCTTTTTTACCTAATTATAATGTCACGGCGATGGAAACTATTTGTCCTGCGACAGATTTATCCGAACAAATATCAACGACAGGTAAAGAAGCTTCAGGCACAGGTAACATGAAATTTATGATGAATGGCGCTATCACTATTGGCACGCTAGATGGCGCTAATATTGAAATAAGAGAAGCGGTTGGTGAAGAGAACTTCTTTTTATTTGGTGCCTGCAATGAACAACTATCACAAATTCGTCAACACTATGATCCGGTTAAAATTATTAACGAAGATGAGGACTTTAAGAGCGTTATGGGCTTACTGGAGTCTGGGCACTTTAACTTATTTGAAGCGCAATTATTTCAACCCATTATTGACGCTATTAAAAACCCTAAAGATGAGTGGTTAGTGGCCCATGACTTTGCGAGTTATGTGCAAACACAACGCCAAGTATCTCTTGCCTATCAAGACCAAAACTATTGGACGCGGTTGAGCATTTTAAATACTGCAGCGAGTGGCAGTTTTTCAAGTGATAGAACGATCAGTGAATACAGCCAAGATATTTGGCAATTAGCAGCAAGTGAAAACAAGGTAAGTAAGCGTTTAAAAGGTTGTTAAAAAGTCATAAGTAAAGAAATCATATATTGAGTAACTTAGGGAGAAGAGTACATGCCAAATTATGAAAATCGTTATATTAGTAATTTAACCAAGGACACCTATGCACTAATTTTAGCTGGAGGTCGAGGTTCACGTTTACATGAACTCACTGATTGGCGGGCAAAGCCGGCGGTGTATTTTGGCGGAAAGTTTAGGATTATAGACTTCCCGCTGTCGAATTGTATTAATTCAGGTATTCGACGTGTCGGGATCGCTACGCAATATAAATCTCATTCACTCATTCGTCATGTTAACCGTGCATGGGGGCATTTTAAAAGAGAGCTGGGTGAATCTGTAGAAATATTACCAGCTTCACAACGTTGTGGTGACGGTTGGTATTGTGGCACCGCCGATGCTGTTTTTCAAAATATTGATATTATTCGCGATGAGTTGCCTAAATACGTGATGATACTGTCGGGGGATCATGTTTATCGTATGGATTATGGCGGATTAATCGCCAAACACGCGGAAACGGGTGCTGACATGACGGTATGTTGTATTGAAACTAGTCGAGAAGAGGCCGCTAATACGTTTGGTGTGATGACTGTCGATAATGACAAAAGAGTCATTCGTTTTGATGAAAAGCCCGCTAGTCCCAACCCAATACCCGGTAAACCTGATCTATGCTTGGCATCTATGGGGAATTATGTTTTTAATACTGAGTTTCTCTTTGAGCAGTTAAGAAAAGATGCAGAGCGAGAAGGCTCAGGGCGAGATTTTGGTCACGACATTATCCCAGCAATCATTAAGCAGCATAATGTTTTCGCCTTCCCATTTACTAACCCCACGGGTACAGAGCAAGCATACTGGCGAGATGTTGGTAGTCTGGACTCTTTTTGGCAAGCAAATATGGAGTTAGTTTCACCTGAGCCTAAGCTTGATCTTTATGATGATAGTTGGCCTATATGGACGTACCAAGAGCAACTAGCTCCGGCAAAATTTATTTTTAATGATGAACATAGGCGAGGAATAGCTGTCGATTCTACCATCTCAGGAGGGTGTATTATTTCCGGTTCACAGGTACGTAATTCGTTACTCTTTTCGAGTGTGCATGCACATTCGCATTCTGTTATCGAAGAAAGTGTAATTTTACCGCAAGTGGACATTGGTCAATATAGTAAAATAAAACGCGCCATTATTGACCGAGGTTGTAAAATTCCTGATAACCTATCAATAGGTTATGATAAACAGCAAGATCTTGCGAATGGTTTTCGAATATCAGCTAAAGGCATCGTATTAGTGACACCCAGCATGCTAACAGCTTTAGCAGAAAAACAGGCGTTGCAAAATAAAAACAAGAAAGATTTAGAATTAGCTTAGCTAAACCTAAATCAACTAAAGGATGAGTGAATGAAAATATTAATGGTGGCAGCAGAAAATGATGCTATTGAAGGCGCGAAAGTTGGTGGTATGGCTGATGTGATTCGCGATGCACCATTGGCTTTAGCTGAGCAAGGTCACCACGTTAGTGTGATTATTCCGGACTATGGTGATTATGCTCAATACTATCCTGCTCGACAGCTTGCTTGTTTTTCGCTGTCCTTTGCTGGAAAAAACGAACAAGTTATCTTAACAGAACTTGAAATACCTTCTTTTAATCCAGATAAAAAGTCGAAAAAAAATCAGCAAGGTTGCGTACGGCAACTGGTGATAAGCCACGACATTTTTACTGAGCAGGGTATAGGACGAGTGTATTTTGATGATGAAAGTAGCCGGCCATTTGCCAATGATGCCACTAAATATGCATTGTTTAATGCCGCGGTACTTGAGGCGATAACCCAAAACCATATTGCTTGCCCCGATGTATTGCATTTACATGACTGGCATAGCGCTTTAATTACAGTACTCATTGAATACGCAAGCCGTTATCAGGCATTAAAATCGAGCAAGAGTGTCTTTACCGTGCACAATTTGGCATTACAGGGAATAAGACCGCTTCAAGGAGATGAATCTAGCCTTGAAGCGTGGTTTGGTTCTTTAAGTTATGATGGTCAAGTTATTTGTGATCCCCGTTACCCCCATTGTATTAACCCCATGCGTGCAGCGATTAACTTGGCAGATAAAATACATTTGGTTTCACCTACTTATGCACAAGAGGTGTTATTAGCCAGTGAGTATAGCCAAGGGATTTATGGTGGTGAGGGCTTAGAGCAAGATTTACAGAACGCTGGTAATGAGCAAAGGTTGGTTGGTATTTTAAATGGTTGTCAATACGACTCACTAGATAATGATAACGTGGTGGGCCCAGAGCAGTTGTTAACTACCGCTAGCCATGAAATATTCACTTGGATAGCCAGAAGTGAGCAATTGAGCAGCAGTCATTATATTGCCAGTCAACGCGTTATTTCTTGGTTAGAGCAAGATAAGATAACAAATGATACATCTGTTACCAATACAGGACCGATAGTGACAAGTGTTGGTCGGCTAACGGATCAAAAAATGCTGTTATTGCGTAAAGACGAAACGGTAAGTGGTAATGTTAGCCTGCTGTCACGTTTATTAGTGAAATTAGCTGAGGCGAACGGCCGCTTGATTATTTTAAGTTCAGGAGATCGAAAAATTGCCTTAGAGTTTACTCAGTTAATGGCTCAGCATGATAATTTTTTGTTTCTAAATGGTTATGGGCAAGCACTAAGCGATGTTATCTATCAAAGTGGTGATTTATTTTTAATGCCTAGCTCGTTTGAACCTTGTGGTATAAGTCAAATGTTAGCATTGAGAGCAGGGCAACCATGTCTCGTTCACGCGGTAGGTGGTTTAAAGGACACTGTTCAACACTTGGAGAATGGCTTTTGTTTTAGCGGTAATTCTATTGCGGAGCAGCAAGAACAATTATCAATGGTTTTCAGCCAAGCAATTGATTTATTCCAACAAGATAACAGTGCTTGGCAGCAGTTAGTGACTTGTGCTAAACAAAGCCGCTTTAGTTGGCAGGAAAGTGCAGCTAGTTATGTGCGAGAGTTGTATTGCTAAGTGTAGAAGTAAAGCTAAAAAAGGGACTTCTATTAAATATCTAGTCCCTTTTTTTGTGGCAGATCATATTTACCTCAACTTGGAGTGATTAAGTTGTACCTGATAACATTTATTGAATACACTTAATGCAGAGAAAGGCAATTAAGGCGGATGAACGTGTGATCACAGAAAACCCTTTAGACTTTATTAAAAATTCAAATATTGGTATTCATGCTGTTTCGCCCCAAGGCATTATTAAATATGCTAACCAGTATGAATTAGATATGTTGGGCTACACAGAAGAAGAATATGTTGGCCACCATGTTTCTGAATTTCAATTCGATAAATCATGCTTAGATTTAATGATGAAGAGACTTACAAAATTTGAATCCTTTGCTAACTTTCCTGCCATGGTTTATGGTAAACACCAAATTAAATATATTTTATATAATTCAAGTGTCTATGAAGCTGACGGGGAGTTCATTCATACCCGATGTTTTGGTAACGAAATCTCACAAAGTGTTTATCATGCTTGTGTGCTTGATTTTAAAAAACTACTGACCCGTAATACGGACTAAATTTTATACTTCTGCTAGCATGTTAGCCTACTAATAGCCAAACATAGTAGAAAAAGGTAGCTATTGGCATAAAAAGTAGCCTTTAACTGTGCTTAGTTCATAAAGGGGGGTAACAATTAATATAATACGCGCCTTACTCATGAGTTGCTCAGTGGTATTAAAATGAGCATTTTTAAGTTGATTGGATTTATGTGCGTTAAAAATAAGTAAGCCACAGTAAGTACTTTGCTTATTTTCTTGAATTTCTGTTATTTCTAAGAATGATTATTAGTGTTCACTCATATTTCCTAAATAGAACTTAATTGGTTATATTTTCAGCACCTTATATAGTATTATATGCCATATGGCTATTAGCATACTATTAAATTGTTATTAACAGAGTTATCCACAACATCTGTGGAAAGGTTTTTAAACTGGCAATTTAATCATTAAATGTTTTCTGAGTGAAAAATGAACACTTGGATGTATTTAATAGAAATTATTCACTACAAGCTTGTAAAAACAGTAAAGTGTACTAATATTTGTCAATCAATTTTCTGTATTATTCTCTATTTTTTATTTCAAAAATCTTTTCCACAGCTTAAATTCCATTTACTTCGTTATTTCAAATTAAAGTCTCCAAAAAATTATGAATTTGCATAAGGTGCCACTTACCAGCAGGAATAGTTGGCTAAAGGGGCAGTGAATTTATAGCGAAATAGCAATTAGCAATTGCACACCGATGTTTTCTTTACTGTTTAGGGAAAGCTTCCATCCAGTATAATTGATGCCTCTTCCCTAAGAGCTAGGTTTTCTACTTGGGCGGTAATATGACAATTTATTGCATGGCTAAATTTGACTATAAGCTTTATGGATATCTCGACCAATTGGTCTATAAACAGATCAAAGTAAAGATTATTGTTTGATAGAGGGAGCGCTAAAAAGAATTCTCAGCCTTTTAGTGTGATGGAAGCTAATCTAAAATCGATAAAAACTCAAATAAACATATCACTAGCCTTTGTCAAAAGCAGCAGCTAGATGGCGCGCATATAAACAGGAAAAATACGCGTTTTTCAATACATATCCCCCAACACCATTTAGTTTCACTTGTTAAAAAAAATTTTGGAAACTACGCTTATCATACGTGTTGCTATTGATACATCGCGACAAATTGATGTGTATTTATTCTGTCTAATTTGACATGAAAAAAGAAGGAACTAACCATGTTTACTATTGAATTCCTGCCAAATAAAAAAATAGTTATTTGTAAGTTAAAAGGAAATATAAATAGTGATGATTTATTAGAACCTATGTTTTCATTGGTTAACGATGAGAGATATAAAGACGATTATCATTCTATTTGGGATATAAGAGACGTGCCAGACCCTAGGCATTTTCAAGCTGAAAGTAAAGAATATGCAAAAATTATTGCCAGCTTTAGAAAGGAGCGTAAAGGGAAACTGGTGATAGTTGCCCATGATGCTAAAAGCAGCCCTGCTTTTGTTAAATTTTATGATGAGCTGTCTCAAGAAGGTATCCAACTACATCTGTACAATAATTTGGAACAGGCACTTTCTTGGTTAAATAGCTTGAGTTAATATCGATTTGTCTTACACGCATATTTACACATAGTAAAAGAAAAAATAGTAACATTAAAAAATGTTAGCTTTTATAATGAATATCATATTCAATGCCAATTTCTACATAAATATCCTAGTGCTAGCTGTGATACTTTAACACTGACCGTCATATGAGATAGACAGCTTTAAGTTTTTGTTTTCTATTCCTATGTTGATTTTTACCAACTTCACATGAGTTGTTTAACAACGTTAGTTAGTGACTCTTGTACAATACAGAATAATGCAATGGCAGTCTCATCTTTTAACTTTACCGGTAAAAATCTTGAGTTAACTTCGCAGCTCATGCCATGTTTTATGTAAAGTCATTTGCTAGCCAATCTATTGTGGCGACTAAAGCAAAGTCTTCTAAAATTCTCGGCCTTAAATGAGTCATGATTTGTTTAGAGTTTTTTGAAGGGTTCGCTGTTACTCATTGAATTTTAATCGTTTTAAATCCAATAAGAAGCTGGGCCCTCACTGACGTTAACTTTGCCTTTAAATCGTGTTTTCATTATGAGTGCATTATTATGTCTTTCTATGATGCCAGGCTGATAAATACTGACAGGTTTATTTTGCTTGTGATAAGGCAGAGCATGTTTTATCTGAGAATTCAGTCCACTAAGCAATACCTTGGCAGTGTCCATTTGAAGAAGGAGGTTTTGCCATGAATCCTTATCTAGTACAGGCTGTAATTTATACAGTGCTGGTCAATTACGGGGTAAGTATTTGTTTATTATAATATCTTGTTACATATATTATGTGCAAAATCTTATTTTTGTATGAGTAAATAAAGTTAATAATGTTGGATAGTTGAATATTAACAGCAGGGTTAAGTGTATTTTTAACGGTTAAATCTCGGCTTTTTTGCCCCTTGTTGTAGGCAAAATATTTAAGGAACTAATAGTTATGAAAGCAAATATAAAGCTGTTTATTGTCACTCCACTATGTCTATCCATATTGGGTTGTGTCCAAATGTCTGGTCAAGAAAAGGACCCTTGGGTTAATGCATATAATACTTCAACAAAAGAACGCTTCATCCCTGTTGAGCTTTTTACCGGCGCAAGATGGGATGGGAATCATGAATTAAGCCTAAAAGAGGCTTCCACCACTGCCTGTGCCTACTTTAATGATAAGTGGTGCGACAATTATTCTATTACCGGTCCTTTCAAAACAGTGACAAATAACACCAAAATCGATTGGGTTGGTGATGAAATTCCTTACTATCGACGAACATTTAGTACCAGGCGTATGGGAGAGGTTGAATCTTTTTTTACCATTAATAATTCAAAAGATGGTTTGGTGAGAATTTATGACAAGCGAAAACGCTGGGGTGCGAGAACTTACGATGGCTTAGGTAGTAAGTTCCCGTTAGGTTATTGGAAGCAAGATGAAAAGCGCATTTATGGATCTCGCAGCCCGACAAGTATCGAAATCATAGAGCTTGATGGGCCAAACCATTGTCTTACTTTTCGCTGGGTAATTGGCGATGGTAAGGGAAGAAATAGTGATAATAATTATACTTTTTGCCCAGACCGTGGTTTTAGCAAGATTAGTCACAATGACCATGGCAGTAGGTCGAAAAAGTAACAGTTGTCTATGACTACCTAAGTGTGATCTTAGTCATTTATTCGTTTAATTGAAATTCAAAAGGAAGAGAGTAATGTTTGTTAAGCGTAAGTTATGTAAAAAATTAATCGTTTGTTGTTTATCTGTTAGTTCATTTTTTGTATCGGCAAATGACATTGATATTGAACGTGAATCTAATGAGTTGATGAAAAGTGGTATTGCTGGCTTTTCGATGGCTATTGTAGATGAAGATGGTTTAATAATGTCTAAAGGGTATGGTTTTGCAGATGTGGTCAATAATATACCGATGTCAGACAATACTATACAAAACATTGGCTCTATTAGTAAGACTATAACAGGTGCTGCGGCAATGTTATTGGTTGAACAAGGTAAACTTGATTTAGACAAAGATATTAATAGCTATTTGCCTTTTAGCGTGAAACATCCGGCCTTTTTGCAACGGCCTATCACGACGCGTCAGCTTTTGACCCATACCTCATCCATTCTTGATAGAGACTCAGTGTACAACGGCGATTTAAGTTATCACTACGGTGGTGATAATCCAGTAAAACTAGGTGACTTTCTAAAAGAATATTTCACCCCAAAAGAAGCCATTTACAGTGTTGAAAATTTTGCTAGTTATGCTCCAGGCACGCAAAGAAAATATAGTAATATCGCTTATGGCCTAGTTGGGCATATTGTTGAAAACATAAGTATTATGTCTTTTAATGAATTCACTAAAAAGCATATTTTTGACCGTGTTGGTATGAATTCTACAGGGTGGATGTACTCTGAAATAAACCAGGAAAATCATGCACAAGTGTATAAATATCAGGCTAATAAACTAAATCCGATTGGGAAATATGGTTTAGTGACTTGGCCTGATGGCGGATTAAGAACGAGTGTTACGGATTTGTCGAAATTTATGACGATGATGATGAATGAAGGCAGACATAATGCCATTGAAATCTTTAAAGCTGAAACAGTACAAGCGATATTTACGCCTCAGTTTTCGAAAAAGGGTGTCTTGTCTCAAGTTAAAGAGAATGATGATTATAAACAAGCAATAACATGGAATATTATTCAGCGTAAATCGGGTGGTAAAGTTATTGGTCATACGGGGGGAGATCCTGGTATTCGCACTTATGCTTATTTTGATCCTAACACCCATAGAGGTATGTTATTGTTTTTAAACACCTCAAGTAGGGATGAAGTCATTGGCAAAGCGGTATCAAAATATATTCAATCACTGCTCACCCATATGAATCAAGTGGATAGAAATAAACTAACACTTGCCAAGCTTGCTCGTTAGTTTATTTACCTGCACTTGAGACATTAACTCGTTAGGAAATTATTATTAATGCCTTAAATAGGCAGTAGAGTCTTTATGAAACTTATTATCTTGCACGGCCCTCCAGCATCGGGAAAATTGACTTTAGCAAATCGTTTGAAAGCTGAGCTTGGTTATAATGTGCTGCACAATCATCTTACTGTTGATCTCGCCCTTGAAGTCTATACAAGTTTTGGTGAAGGAGATTTTTTTGACTTCGTCGATATGCTCAGAACGCAAGTGATAGAAAAAGCGTGTCAAAATAATGTGCAGGGGCTTATCGTTACCTTCTGTTTTGAGACAGGAGTTGATATGGCAGTTGTTAAGCAGTGGGAATCAATTATCTCTCAATATGGTGGTCAGATACTGCCAATATATCTTAATGTTTCCCCTGAAGTATTGGCGCAAAGAGTTGAGCTTCCTTCACGATTTGGTACAAAAAAACTACAGTGTCGACATAAGCTTAAAACGGTTTTATCAGCAAGTGAATTTGGCGTTATTCCCAATAGTAATACTATATCTATTGATACCAGTGATTTGTGTGTAGAAAGCTCCATCAGTCGCATACTAGCACTTGGGCAACAGGCTAAGTAAAAACCTTTGTTATTGGAACTGAAGCTGACGAATTTTGAAGTGTAGCATCAAGGAAAAAAGACAGGTGAATTTTGCTGCACAGAGATGTCTGTTTACTTGAGTCCAACCACGGTAATGGGCAATTATATTCTCTAGATAAGAAGCTATATTGTAGTTTAATTACACATTTGTGTTGTATGGCAAAGTTGTCGTTTGGTATTGTATAGCTTATTTAAGGCAACAATTAATTGCTAACTGTTGTGAGTTTGATATTTTAAAGGGTTTAACTATGAATCAAGTTCGCGGTTTTATAATTTCAATTGTCATCGTTATTATTACTTTTGTCGTCACCGCAATAGCTGCGGGTTTACTAGCGGATTTAGTGGGTGTTTGGAAAAAACCAGTGATTGGCTCTATTGCTGCTGCTTTTGTCGTGATCTCTGGTTATGCAACAGCTCCTAGTCACAAACTGTTAGCATCGACAGTTTGGCTAATTATCGGTGCTATTGCCGCTTGGGTTTTATCAAGTACATCGCCATATCCAGAAGATCAGCCAACATTATTTCCTTTGTACGCAACTTACCTTAGCGGTTTTATTGCTTTATTGTTATGTAGGTTATGGCACAAAAAATATCATGTTGCGAAGAAAATATATCATCGGTAAGTGGTTACATTATTTGTTAGCTAAGACTAATGAAAATCAGATGGTTTTATTAGTTGATGTGAAGTAATTAGGTGGATCAGAGGCTTATTATATTGCCATAGAGAGTCAGTTAATGACTATTGTTGGTCATTCTGAAAAGATGTATTTAGAAGTCTCCAGTCGTTGAGTCAACTTTTTTCTTTGGCTGAAAAATAATAAGACCTTGCATTTAATGCTGGCTTTATTCTTTTATCGTTTTATTTAAAAGGCAATATTTAAAAGGCAAGTTTTCTGAAACTAACTTACCTTTTAAACAACATGATTTGTTTTCTTTTTAATTAACTTGATAGGGTAAATTTCAATACACGCAGTCTGAGCTGATCAGACAAGCGTTGTAGCTGTTCACTAGACACAGATATAGTCATCGATTGATCAGAGGTATCTCTTGCGACTTCAGAAATTGACACTAAATTATGGTTAATTTCTTGCACAACCGTGGATTGCTGCTCTGCAGCCGTTGCGATTTGTCGATTCATATGATTAACAGTTTCGCTAGCGTTTTTTATATCCGTTAATGCCAACTCTACTTTATTGGTATTCTCGACACTGTTTTCTGCTTGTGTTTTGCCTAATTGCATGGAAGTTACTGCTTCTGCGGCGAGTGACTGTAGGCGATTGACTACATTTTCTATCTCTAATGTTGATCCGGCCGACCGTTGAGCGAGCGTTCTTACTTCATCGGCGACAACCGCAAAACCACGGCCTTGTTCCCCGGCCCTAGCTGCTTCAATGGCTGCATTGAGGGCAAGTAAGTTTGTCTGATCGGCAATGCTTCGGATGTCGTTGAGCATGGCCTCAATATTATTACTTTCTTTACTTAAATTTTGTATTATCGAACCGGAATTTTCTATGTCTTCCACAAGTTTGGCAAAACTTGTTCTGTTCTCAATAACGAGTTGATGACCGCAATATGAAGTATTTTCGGCAGAAGATGAAGCTTTAGCTGCTTCTGAAGCGTTAAAAGCAACTTCCGTGACAGAATCACTGACTTGAGTCATTGCCGATACGAGGAGTTCGCTGTCGTTTAATTGTCTGTTAACACCAGCGGTTGTGTTTTCGCTTGATATATTCAGATCTTTAGATGCTTGCTCTAGCTCTAGTGATGAACTTTTAACTTCCATCATCAAGCTGTCAAATTCAGCCATCATGTCATTATAAACCTTAGCCATCGCGCTGATTTCGTCATTGCCTGAAATACTTGCTCGTAAACTCAAGTCTTTTGAATTCTCGGCTAAAATCATTAGTTTAGATAAAGTAGTGATGCGGCTTGATATGCCATTGGCTATTATAATCAGAACGGCCATAACCAATAGTATTAAGAAAAGACCGACCACTACGTCGATAAACTCTTTTTGGGCTATGTGTTGCTCAATATTTTCAATAGAAAATTGGCTAAATGATTTTAACAAAGTTTCACTTTGATGAATGCTCTCTCTCATTTCACCCAGCACACCTTCAATACTTGTCAAACCAAACTTTTGCTCTGCTTGAACAAGCAAGATGAATTGTTGTTGATAAGTAGCTAAGGCGCTCAGAGTATTTTTCTTAAAAAGAGTATTCGAATCACTACTGGCTAGTTTATTGCGCATAATTTCTATACGTTGGTTAAACTTATCGACATAGCTGATATTGCGTCTTAACATGAAATCTTTTTCATGGCGTCTCAACATCAACATAGTTCGCATTAAGCTATCGACCTCAAGATTTGTATCCGATATTTTTTCACGTTCGATTAGAAAATTTTCAATTTGATGTACTTCACTTCTTAAAGAACCATACAAACCGTCTTTAGCATGAAGACCGATATTTTGTTGCTGTTTAACTAGAAGTGAAAATTTGTTGTGATAACTTGTTAATACTCTTTTAAGATCTGGTATATGTTGATTGACAAGATCAACAGACAATAACTGTTTTTCTACTTGGGCTAATGTAAGCGTGGTTTTCGCGAATGTTTGCTCAAATTTAGTCAAATACTTAAGATCTTTTCTGGCGATAAAGTCTTTTTCATGGCGCCTCAACATTAACATGTCGGCTTTAAGCTGAACGGTTTGTCGAGATATATTGTTGAATTTCATCAGGGTTGCGGTGGATGAGTAGTTATAAGTTATTAATATCAAAAAACCTATTACCGCGATTATAGCTAGTAGGGCTAACTTCCATTTTATATTCAAACGATCCAATTTAAATTCCTTGATAATTTGTATTTGTTACAGGTGTATTGCAATTATATTTCCATATTACGACAGTTTTGTGACAGATTTATTACAGTGTAACCTCAAGATTTATATAAAGTTCTATGTTCATGTTTTTATTTCGTGACATATATCTGTCATTGTAATGAGCAACAGATGAATATATAGGCAAAAAAGAAAAAGTTATCAAACTTGGGGCTATGTTTTGATCAATTAAGTTTTAATTTGCGGATATTTATATCAATAGTATTGGTGAAATTTAGTGCTCTAAAGGGGACTTTACTGCACATGCCGTAACTAGCATATTTGCCATAACTGCAGCAGTGAAACAAATGCAACACCTGAGACGGCAAACTTTGCTATCGATTTGGTGGCTTTGTTTGTTGAGCGCCGGAAAGCTTCAAACGGTTACCGAAAATGGCAATGTTAATTAGCTGGGCTGTTTAGATAGGCAAGAGGGATCCTATCAAAAAAATAGCGTTAAAACTGAAAATAACGATAATTTATTCATGGTATCCTCAGCACATATACTTTACATTAGTTGCGTATTAGACGTGCTGTATTTAGATAAAGATAGCCTTCACTAAACTATTCAAAGTTAAACGATTATAAAATGACTATGTTATTAGAAAAAGAAGATTTAATTGCATTAAACCGTACAGGTGAAAATTTAAAAAGTGTTTTACGTCACTTAGTAGATGACTTTCCTCAGGCAGCACAAAGCATTGCCGGCATGTCTAATTGGCTCGACTTTAATCGCTCTAATTGTCAACGTATTCTTAATGCTATTAATAAAAGCAAAGATGGAAAACAGGTACTATGTTACTTACCAGGTATCGCGGGTTTACAAGAATTTTTGACGCAAGTCAGTAAGCAATCATTAGAAGCACAGGCGATTTTAGACGCGCAAAGCACTGTAGCGACATTTGAAAGTCAGATAAAAAAATACGCACGCAGTCATGCAGAATTAAAACGTTTATTAAGCCATAAATCACCGATTACTCATGATAAGAACCAACTGAGCGCACAAGAAAAACGTGAACAGCATTATACTGCATCAAAACAACTGATTGGCTCTTCAATTGATACCTTATTTAGCTGTTACGTCTTAAAAGAAAGTGACCAAAACAGCGAGTATTTGCAAGAAGTCGCCATGATTTCGAAACAAAATATTATTCGCTCAAAAGCCTCACCACCTTTTGTACAGTTTTATACGCGTCCTAACCCTGAGGGCTTTACCAAACCAGAAAAAATTACTGAAGAATCACGCATAGAGCTGGGCCGATTTCATATCGGTGTGGTTGATGAATACTCAAGCGAAGGATTTTTATCCGCCTATGCGAGTTATTCACCAAGTAACTCAGGCATAGTGTTTAATGATTTACCGGGCGCTAAAAGTTTTGATGCCACCTTTTTATTCTGTAATCCTGATGAGTTGGCGAATCCTTTAGAACATGAGAGTAAATGTAGCTCAACCAGTATTTCTATTAAAAACCCGACAAAAAAATTAGTCATGTTAGTTTTTATTGAAAAGAAACTCGATATGCGAAGCACTGTGAATGTCGGTTGTTATTCGGGTAATCAAAAAGTAGAAGAAGGTAAGTTGCGCTCTGATGACATGTGGACCGAACGTTTAGCGGAATTTCCTGAATTAAAAGTATTACACCCTGACTCCCCAGGAGCACAAGTCAACGGTACTATGGCCATTGGTGAAATGAGCGATTATTTATTTTCATTTGCTAACTTAGATAAAAAAGATTTTTCTTGTTATTTATTAGAAGTTGCCTACCCAATATGGTCGTCTACCTATCGTATATATTTCGAGCACAGCCTTTAAACTTAACTATTGAGAGTAGCTATTAAAACTTTGATAGAGAATGGCGACAGACAAGACGCCATTTCTCTCAGTAATACAATGATTTATATCATATGACAACAGTCATAACCCATTGATCAAGATTGCTTATTGGCACGCTCCAGTTTTACTCCACACATTACTAAATACTTCAGGAGAAGCACCTGTTGACCACCAGGTAGCGTCATACTTGTGACCGTTGTAGGATACTTTATCACCGACGTCATAAGAGGTTGATACTGACCATGCAGCGAGGCCACCACAACCTTGGTTATTGCTGTCATCACTTAGGGTCACTGTTTGGCTTGAGCTATGGCTAAGTCCTTCAACATCATAGACAGTTAAGCTTACTTGATAACTACCTGCTGCGTCATAAGTATGGCTTGGGTTGTCACTTGTTGAAGCGTTGCCATCACCAAAACTCCAGCTATATCTGCTGACAGCTTTATCGTCAGTGGCTGTGTTGTTAAAACTTACAGATAACGCGGTTGCATTATAAGAAAAGTTAGAAACTGGCGCTTGATTTTCATCAGGAATTGAAGTGCCGTCACACTCCGCTAATTTTTTCCATACATTACTATAAACTGCTGGAGAAGCGCCGGTAGACCACCAAGTTGATTCATATTCATCACCATCGTAGCTAACCTTATCACCTATTTGATAATTGATACTTGCAGACCATGTTGGCGCACAATCACCAATGACAATTCCATCAGCCACCGTTACTGTAGCCGTTTTACTATCAGTTAGACCTTGAGCATCACTAACGGTTAAACTGACTTGGTAACTTCCATCTGCAGAATAGGTGTGACTTGGACTGCTCGTTGATGATGAACTGCCATCACCAAAATTCCAATGATGACTTGTTACTGAAGAATCATCAGTCGATTTATCGGTAAAAGTTACTATTAAGCCATTAACATTCGATGCAAAGTCAGCCTCCGGTGCATAATTAGGTGGCTGGGTACCACAGAGATTTTTTAAGTAATTGTCTGCATCTTTGGCTTTAACAATGCCATGGCCATAATAATTATCACGACCATTACTGCCTTTATCTTGTGCACTGGTGTTTAAGCCATTACGTAATTGCTGAACGGTACAGTTTGGGTTATTTCCCCATACTAATGCTGCAACACCTGAAACATGTGGCGCTGCCATTGAAGTACCACTTAACGATTTATAACCGCCATCATTATAGGTTGAATTTACCCCCACACCCGGAGCGGCAATTTCCACTTGGCTGTTATACTGTGAAAAGTTTGCGACACTGCCTGCACTATCAACTGCGGCTACTGACATAACAGAGCCATATGAAGCTGGGTAAGACATAGATGAGTTGCCATCATTGCCCGCGGCGGCAACATTTAAGATGCCTGAAGCGAAGGCCGAATCAAAAGCCGCTTGCTCAGCGGTAGACGACGCACTACCACCTAAACTCATACTTATAACCGTTGCACCTGCTGCTTTACATTGGCTAACAGCCTCAATAAGATCAGATCCATAAGCCCAACTGCCTGCATCGTTAAAGACTTTAACAATATGCAAACCTAATTTACCTGAAGGATTAACACCTACAACACCTTGATTATTACTGCCTATCGCAGCAATGGTTCCTGCAACGTGTGTTCCATGGCCATTACCATCGTTATACCAATTACCGGTATTGTTGCTACCATAACCATCATCGCCTGTTACGCCTGAGCTAGGCAAGTCTGCATGGTTTAATGTATAGCCGGTATCCATAATACAAACTTTTTGATTAACGGAGCTCGAATCTGACAATTGCAAAGCCTGAACCATAGTGACGCCATAAGGTGTACTTTCTGCAAAAAGGTAACGTTTAGGATCAACTTCAATGGATTGAATTGACTTATCTTGTGCTAAAGTTGCTTGTTGACTTGGAGTTAGGATCACGGCCATTGCATTTGAGGCGGGCAAACGTTTGACAATTTGTGCATCAACATTAGCTGCAGCTTGATCAAATAATGCATTGACTTGTCGGTCTTGCTTAAAAGACAAGTTAGCGCTATTTTTTAATGATTTGTCTGCCTTGAAGGTAACAATAAAGCGTTGTTCTTCTTTTATTATTGCTTGTGCACTTACAGGCATCGCAACTAAAGGTAAGGCGATAGACGCTGCTATCAGTGATAATTTAAACTTTCCATTATTCATATTATTCTCTCTATTTTAATAATTATTGTTTTTATTCATTAAATTTTTTATTCGTTAAAACAGACCACTTGTTAATATGGTGTTAAATAATATTGACTAAAAAGTAACACTAAGCAAGTAAGTATTTAAAACATCTGAATCGATATCTTGTGGTGTATCTGAGATGTTACTTGCTATTTAGAGACCAAGATTATGCGTAAGTACGAAAAAGCAGGTCATTTTACTCTATGAAAACACGGGAAATTTTTTATCTGGTTAACCACTGCAACTATAGAGTTAGTAGTTTGCTTTTATGTAAATATTCCAGAACAATATATTTATTTTGGTTATATCTTATTCTCTATTGTTTTATCGAGGTGTAAGGACTGAAGGATTAAGTATCAATGTTTCTTTGAACTCTTTTAAATCAATGGTGTGGATTATTTTGCAGGGGGGGGGGTTGCACTAGTTACAGTCAGTTTACAGGTTGTTTATTATCTTAAATCCAGTTTACCCTTGGCTAGTCGTCGAATTTATATAACCAAATCACCTAAAGCCAATACAGTTTGAACAACATAACTCGGTAACATTTTTTAATGACATAGGTATGACAAAGCAAAGAATAAAGTTAATTATATGTTAATGCGTGTAAATTTTATGTTACGCACATACTCCTTTGTCTACTTGCGTCTGCTTGTTTTTTAATCGTGCTTTTTAGCTGAATTATCTGGAATGACCAGTAGGTTATTTTTATAAACGATTGAAATTTGATCAATCTCAGATAGTATTTTAGATTCTCAGGGTTGGGTTGATTCCAAGCAGTAGCCATCGAGATACTAAAATAATTATAAAGAGATAGGTAACTATGAAAGATATATTCAAAGAAAATAGACAAAGCAGAGCTGTTTTATCACTCGGTGCATTAGCTGCTAGCTTAGCGATATGTACAACAAGTGTTCAAGCAGATGAAGTAACACCGCAAGTTGTTGGCGGTAGCGAAACTACGCCGTATTCACGTCCGTATCAAGTCGCCTTATTAATGAATGGTCGCCAAGGTTGTGGCGGTACATTAATTAGCAAAGACTGGGTATTAACGGCAGGTCATTGTCTAGATAGTGCTTCAACAAGTAATTTAACGGTAAAAATTGGCGCGCATAGCATGAGCGCAGGTGATGGCACTACGCACAGTGTTAGCCAAATTATTTCTCATGAAAATTGGCGCGGTGCAAACAACATTACTTCAGGTTACGATATCGCAGTACTGCGTTTAGCAACGCCTGCGAGTAGTTCAATTACGCCAGCATCATTGCCAACTCAAGTTATTGCAGATCAAATCGCAGCGGTTGGGCAATACGTCACTGTTTCAGGTTGGGGATTAACGTACGGCGGCAGTAGAACACCAAGTGATAAGTTACGCGAAGTTGCTTTACCGGTCATTTCTAATTCGAGCTGTTCAAGTCAGTTGGGTGCAAATGTAGATAGTGGCGTTATTTGTGGTGGTGGTCCAAATGGTACTTCTGCATGTAATGGTGATAGTGGTGGTCCTTATGCAGTACAATCGGGTGGTAAATATTACAGTATTGGCACAGTAAGTTGGGGTAAAAATTGTGTCGGTGCCACAGCCTTTACTCGTACAACAGCATATTTAGCTTGGATTGAGAGTAAAACAGGGCTTAAACCTGGTGGCGGTACTGTCATTGATGAAGCGCCTGAAGCGCGTTTTTCTGCTTCAGTACAGGGTAATACCGTGTCGTTTAGTAATAATTCAACGGATGATAAAGGTATTGCCAGTTCAAGTTGGAGCTTTGGTGACGCAACTTCAAGTTCAGCAACTAACCCCGACCATACTTATGATAATGCGGGCAGTTATACGGTAACCCTTACGGTAACCGATACTAAAGGTCAAACTGATTCTACAGCAGCAAGCGTTACCATTGCAGGTGATACGTGTCCGTCATTAGCGACAAGTGCGCAGACCTACCCAGCGTGGAGTGCTTCAGCAAGTTATGCTATTGCTGATAAAGTATCTCATCAAGGCATTAACTACGAAGCTACGTGGTGGTCTACCGGCGCTGTGCCAACCATTTATACTAATGTATGGAAAATTATTGGTGATGATGGCGGTGATAATCAATGTCCAGATGAGAACGAAGCACCCGTAGCAAGCTTCTCCGTTTCTACAAATGAGTTAACGGCGACATTTAGTAATAATTCATCAGATGATAATGCTGTTGCTTCAAACAATTGGAACTTTGGCGATGGTGCATCGTCTTCCGCTGCTAACCCTACTTACACTTATGATGCTGATGGTAGCTACACCGTTGTCTTAACTGTAATAGACAGTGAAGGTTTATCAAATACGGTTAGCAAAGTAGTCGTTGTCAGTAGTGATGTTATTGTTGAACCAGGTTGTGATGGCATTGCTGCTTGGTCTTCATCTACCGCTTATGCGGTTGGGGATATGGTGTCTTATAATGGTAAGAAATATGAAGCTATTTGGTGGTCAACAGGTGCGTCTCCAGAAGTGTTTAGTAATGTTTGGACACTTAGCGGTGTTTGCCAGTAACTATTATTATTAACTACTTTATAAAATGGCGTCTCTTTAGACGCCATTTCTATAGGCTAACAGTTTAAAAAGTGAGGTAGTTTATTCACTGATGAGCAAAGGGAAACTCTATTAAATCATCACGGTGAGTATGAGTGGTTTATGAGTTTATTGATAGGGCAGTTACAGCAGGATGGAAAGCATTTTAGACTTATTGGTTCAATAAGCAGTAGCTATAATAATTAAGACAAATTGGCTTGCGGTGATGGTTGTTATTTCTTTTGTTAACTGCTTTTTTATGACCAAATTAACAAGGTTAACCTCAGCAGTACTTGAGTTACTTCATCGCAGTTTCACCCGATAGAAATCTAGGGTTTCCTAGAGAGCTAACGCTATCTGTTACATATCAGTAAAGTACTAATAATAGATTAAGAATAAACTACTCGGGCAATACTAACTTGGTCACGGTAAATAAGTGCTCTAACCATGCATAATTTAATTTGGGTGAAAAGCGGCCTTAAAAAACCGCAATAAATCTATATTAAAATCTTGTGGTTTGATGCAGCAATCAATTTGGTCTTTATGCTTGGCTTGACTAAGGTCTATCTCTTCCATCGCAATGGCTTGATTGAGACGGGTATTGTAAAATACTCGAACAAAAGGGTGTAATGGCTGACTTTTGTTCAAACCACTTATTAGGCCAAGTTTCCCACTGGTAAGTTTTACTAAAGTGCCAATTGGGTAAATGCCAAGACAGTTTACAAAATGCTCTACCAAGTTATGGTCATAAGCATCATCAGCTTCATTCATCAAAATCTTAAAGGCTTTGATTGGATGCATACCCGCTTTATAGACCCGCTCTGCTGTCATAGCATCGTAGCTGTCAACAATCGCTATCATACGTCCATATTGAGTAATATATTTAGCATCGAGTTGCATAGGGTAACCTTTACCATCCAATCGTTCATGATGTTGCTCTACTACGTTACTTACTAGTGCTGGTAACTCGGGACTCTCTTTTAGCACAGTCATACCTAGATCGACATGGCTTTTCATCACTTCATACTCTTGAGGTGTTAGCTTGCCTGGCTTGTGTAAAATTTCGGCCGGTATTAATACTTTACCAATATCATGTAAAAATGCACCCAAAGCCAATTGTTCAATAATTTCACGGTCAAACGCTAATTGTTTAGCAAATAGCGTCATTAAAATAGAAACATTGAGGGAATGTTCTACTAAATATTCATCTTTAATGCGTAAGCGGGTCATACACGCTAAAGCATCTTGATTTCGAAAGATGGAGTCGACAATGGCATCAGTTGATTCTTTAGCCTCTAATACGTTAATTGTTTTGTGCTCTGTGAGGCTGTTAAGGATTTTATGTTGTAACCCTTTTGCATCATCATAGAGTTTTTTCGCTTTGACCAACTCTTGATTTAAGGGGACTTTGTTTTTAGTTTTTGGTGATTCTTGAGGCGTAGAATCCTTGTGACTTTCAGGTGGTGGGGAATTTATTGTATCTGCTTTTTTTTGTCTACTCGGGTCTACCGTTAAGTGTGTAATGCCTGCGTCCATTAGTTTTTGAATGCTTTCTTTAGAGCTGATATAGCCTTCAGACTTTACGCTGACCGCTTTACCTTTTGTTCTAACTGACAGAACATACATGCCCGTTTCAAGTTGTTTGACTGTTATTTTTTGTTCTAATGGCTCTATGGGTATGCTCATAAGTAAATTGCTCAAATATTCCAGTTTATAAATATATTCTGAAGAAGAAGCTTTTCAAAAACGGTAAACTCTGATATTTAATGATAGTCTAAGTAACTGACTTGTCACTTTTATATCGCTTTATTGATAGTTATTGAGGGAGGGGGGGCGTTCCCATAAGCCGCTAAAGCGGACTTCGAGAATAAAATTTATATTTCCTACTTTTAATAACTATTGCGCTTAAATTTATTAAGTGGGGTATTATTTTTTACAGGGACTTGGTGTCATATTTTTGTCGATAAAACTGAAGGAATAATGTTATTTGTCAAATATATGATGCTTTACCGGTGTTTCACTCCCTTTTTAGGGTATTTCAATATCATACATCTAGGCACGTATTTTGCTCACATGAAGTTGTTTAGAATTAAATACTTCATGGAGTGAATTGATGAAAAGTAAAATACTCGTACTACTAATGATAGCGCCGCTACATTTCGTTTCGATAGCGCAAGATACCGAAGAGTATTCAGGACAAGTAACAGATATTTTTGTTGGTAAGTCTGAACTCATTAAAATAGGCGTTGCAGAAACTGAAGACGCGCCTCTCAATTGTTATAGCGATGAAACATCTTCTTGGCAGTTACATTTCAATGCTGAAATGCCTTACTCAAATAAGTGGTTTGATATTTTAAACCTGGTGAGAACCACACGAGAGCTAATCAAAATAGGTTATACACCTAATAGCGATTCAAGTTGTGCTATTGAATATTTAGCGTTAATCAAAGCAAAAGAGTACGGCAATGGCGAGGTGCCCCTTGATGGTTTAACGCGTACGGGGAACTTTGGCAATATTGCATTAAATGGTATTAATGGCTTACATGATAATAGTTATGCAACAAATGGTTTTTATGGCTCAGACGAAGCCTATTCAGCGTTCGATGGCTTTAATTATACAAAACAGTTAAGTACTGGTGTTGGTGAAAAAACTAACCGTGGTATCTGGTTGATTAAAAAAGATATTAAAGAGTATCCAGATGGAAAGTACTGGTTACAAGTGGAGTTTAACGAGTTTGTTAACGTATCTGGCTTTAGAATTGTGGTAAGCGAAAAAGGGGTTGAGCTAGGCCGTAGCCCTAAACATATCATTATACAAAGCTCTGATAACGGTGAAAACTTTGTTGCTCAAGAAACGTTTAGATTAAGCAAGTTAGCAGACCAACGGATTAATTTAACTGAAAAAGCTGAATTTAAGTATTTCAGAATATTAATCGAGTCCAACTGGGGAGACTCATTTATCGAAATTGATGAACTAGAAATTTACGCAAATTAGGTAGTTATGTGAGTGAAGGGGGTAGTTGGGGAAGTAATAACTTTACTGCCATGGTTACTCCATAACTCACACGTATATTTCAGTTAATAATAGGTTTATTTATGAAAAACTCAATACACTCACATGAGTGGGGGCAATCCATGCTAACTGTTAGAATGAAGAGCTATAAATATTAATTCAATAATACAAACAAATTAAACTCTTCCGATTTAGTCCATATATCGTGTAGCTTGACAAACTCATTCATTTCTCGAGGTGATACATTGTCATTGTCATTGATTGATTTTTCAGACAAATAATTTAAGCGCTCAAATTCTTGGGCATTCATGTAACCATATTCCCTTCAGGTAAAAGTATTAAAAGTTTAAAGTAGAAACGTTTCGTTGCTTATACCGAAATGGTAGCGAGTAAATAGAAATTTAAATATGGCTAAACTGTCCAACTGTGAATTTTTTTGTTAATAAACAATAGCTAAAGCACGAGTAAAATAAGAGCTATATACTGGACGTTAGTGTAATTAAGATATAATGGGTAAATAACCTCATTATCTTGTGGCAGATGAGTAAAAAGTAGTAGCGTGTATGGGCGATGGGCAGCGTTATATTGTATGGATGCATCGTTTGAATTTTAAGGTCTGAGGGCGGATTTTAGCCAAGCCCCACATCAAGAAAAGCGGAACAAGACGTATAAATGAAAATATTTTTACTGACACATGAACGTGAATTGCGTAGAGCAACCAATACTGGATCTCTTGCGATAGGATGTTCTAATGGAATTGTTGAACGTATACTTTGGGAAAGATTAAGCCCAGATACAAATATTACTCGACTAATAGAAAATAATCAGGCGATATTATTATATTCGACGAGGGAAACCTCAACGGATGGACCTTCTGCAATGTCATCAACACTTTGCTCGACATTGTCACCGGTAAAAATTGAAGAATATGAGAACATTATTATTATTGATAGTACATGGCAGGAAGCTAAAAAAATCTTCAACCAAAGCACTTATTTACAAAAGGCAGAAAAATTCACTCTTAAAACAACAAGTGATTCGTTATACAAACTTAGGGCAAATCAGCCGAAAGGTGGTTTATGCACAATAGAATGTATAATTGAAGTGTTAAGAATGAAAGGGAGAAATAATATGGCATCAGAGTTATCAGTCAAATTTGACCAATTTAATGGCTAAAAACAATATTCTAACTTGTTTATAGTAAACCTATTTTTTGATTCTAAATATTTCCCCTGTGCTACTATATTTTAATATAAAACTACTAGCTGCTTTGATAGGCCGGTCCCAATCTAAAACATTCAACGGCAGTCAATTTCGCAAGCATGATCAGATGCAGCCTTAATTACTTAGAAGTACCTGTAAAGGTCGAGCAGTAACGGACGTGCACACTCTATTTTTAAAGCTAATTTTCCGTTGTTACAGCAGTTAAGGCCAAACTATAGTCACCTTGGATAGCGAGATCTCCACCCCAGAATCTTAGTATAAATAGTCGACTTAAAAAAATACCCCTTAATGGTCGAAAGACAGAGGCTCTTTACCTTTCTACACGGGTATTTAAATAAAGATTGTATTTAAAATTCAGCTTTAAGGTAAGGTAAAAATTCTTCTGTCACTTTAGACAGACTTTTATTTTCAAGAAAAAGTGCATTTACAGAGAAATTTAATGGCGGGTCAAAAGAAGCAATGGCAATATTATCTGCTAAATTTCCTTGAGCAGTAAAGCGATCTACCACACAAATACCAGCGCCCTGAGCTACCAGTCTTGCTGCAATAAAGTAGGTTTGGACTTTAATCAATGATTGTAATTTGATATTTTCTTTCAACATCCTAGTCCATAATAGATCGCCTAATGGTCCACTGTGGCTAATATCTATATATTCAAAATCCTTAACCTGACTCAGTGTTAGCTTTTCAGGGCGATCAGGGAAGCTTTCTTTAGGGTAAACAATCACTAATTCTGATTGGGCCAGTTCAATGGAAGAAACCCCAGGCATATTATTGGGCTCAAACAATATAGCTAAATCACATTTATGTTCTAATAAGCTTTGCATTACCGCTTCGTTATGTACTGTGTGCACATTGAAATTAACCTGAGGGTGTACATTGTGGTATTTAGCTATTGCGCTGGGAATAACATCAAAACCTAGTGCTGGAGTGCCACCAATACTTATCTGACCGTACTCTGATTTATTAATATTATCAGCGGTATTTTTTATTGAACGCATCTGCTGATAAATTTTATCAACTTCATCAAACAGCATTTCAGCTTCATCGGTAGGAATTAAACGGCCTTTGACGCGCTTAAATAAGTCAAAACCCAACTGCATTTCAGCATGTGATAATACTTTGCTCACTGATGGTTGTGATACATGCAGTATTTTTGCGGCATTGGTAATTGAACCGGTAGTATATATAGCATGAAAAATTTCGATATGTCTTAAACGCATCTATGATCCTTAGTGGCAGCAACCGAATCTATTAAAATATAAAGTAACGTCTAGTTGACTGCTAAGCTACTGCACTTTTTTATTAAAGCCATAACCTAAGGTTATAGGATGGATTCAACTAAATAAAGGCGCTAAGCTAATTTATTGTTATGTAAACCCAAGCAATATTAAAATGCAGGATTCAGCTGGAATTAAAAACGTATTTAGGCAGGCTATGATTGAAGAGAATGGTTATTCCATTGCCGAAATCAATAACGCGGCCTAAATCGTTTTTTAACCAGCCCTGCGGGGATGTCTGAGCTAACCATGAACTTCGTTGTCTACTTCTTTAAGGGAATAACGATTAATAAAAGAAGACGCCTTGATCATGATTAGCTAAATCATCCTGAAACTAGTATCTTCAAGTTACTTGGGTATATTTGTACAAAGTATTGAGTTGGAGAGCAAACACTGAGTATATTCTTTAGCAGAACATACTCAGTGGTAAACGACTAGCTGGTAACGAAAGGCAGGCTTAAATACAGTTGAATAACAAGGGCATTAGTAATATCAATGAAGAATGCACCGACTAAAGGTACCACCAAAAAGGCTTGTGGTGATGGTCCATGGCGGGCAACCAATGCTTCCATGTTAGCAACCGCTGTTGGCGTAGCTCCTAATCCAAAGCCGCAATGTCCGCCAGCAATAATAGCGGCGTTATAATTTTTCCCCATTACTCTAAACGTAATAAAGTAAGCAAACAGCATTAACATAACGGTTTGAACAAGAATGATGACGACCATCGGACCTGCTAAGTTGGCGAGTTCCCATACTTTTAACGACATTAAGGCTAATGCTAAGAAAATAGATAGTGCCATGGTTCCCCACAAATCGATACACGCCCGACTTATGGTATAGCGTTTAGAGAATTCACATAAATTCGTAGCAAAAACGCCAAATAGTAGTGGTAATAAGAAGGCTGGCAATACAATGTCAGCGGCTTTTAACTCAAGGTAAACCATATGGCCGACAGACATACATAACAAAATAATGAAGAGCGTTTCCATCATCTTTTTTGGGGTAACTAAGTCATGATCATCCGGATTAAATGTTACAGTATCATCGAGTTCTTCATGAAATTCATCTGCTTTAAGGTTATATCGACTAATAAGCCTTTTACTCACCGGGCCACCAACCAAACCACCTAAAACCAAACCCATAGTAGCGGCTGCCATTGCTAGTTCAAAGACACCAGACGACATACCATACTCAGCAATAAATAAGTCAGCGTAAGTTGCGCCATTGCCATGACCGCCCGATAAGGTGACCGAGCCACCAATTAAGCCCATTAACGGATCCATACCTGTGCCAATTGCTAAGGAAACCCCAATAGCATTTTGTACTAATAAATAAACAGTGGCGAGACCGAGAAATAAAATGACTTTAGGACCCCCTTTAAGGAGTAGAGAATAACTGGCTCCTAAACCAACCGTGGTAAAAAATACCGTCATTAATGGATTTTTGAAGCTCATATCAAAGTGAAGATGAAAATCAAAAAAGCTATGAGCAATAGCTGCTAATATGGAAAACAGCAGACCGCCAACAACGGGCTCGGGAATATTATTATTACGTAAAAAAGCAACTTTGCTATTGCAGAAATACCCTGAGAAGAGAATAATTAACGCGACTACGAGCGTTTCTAAGACGCCGACATTTATTTCCATGGATAAGCTCACTCTATTGTTATTATTTCAACCAAATAGACCCGGTATTACTGCAATTGACAGCAAGGATCGATTGGTTGAATATTTTTGGTTGGCAGTTTATATCGCATTTAACTTTTAACGCATAGCTATTCTTGCTAAAAAGTACAATTACATCTTATTTAATACGCTTTCGAGGGATTCTGCTTCTCGGATACAGTCAATGGTTAAGTCATTATCACTACCACAGACTGTATAGATAGCAACCCTAGGTAAGCTATTATAATCAAAGTGATTAGTGAAGTAATAGCCACCAGTATCATGCACCATCACATAATCATTAGACTCGAGTTTTGGTAATGGCTGATTCAGGCAAATCAAATCGCCGGCAAAACAACAAGGACCAGCAACATCTGTTGTGACTACCTCTGAATTTTGCTCGGTCTTTTCTTCACCACGAGTAGTATAACCCGTCACACGAATTGGCCAAGATTTAGGTAAGAAAGCCGTGCGGGTAAGAATTTGGGCACCAGCATGAGTCGTGGCGATATGACGGCCACCAGAATTTTTAGTGTATTCAACCCGTGTAATAATAACACCATTTTTGGCCACAATAGCGCGTCCAAATTCTGTTTTTACTTGATATTTATCGGTAAAGAGTAAAGGTACTTCAGTTTTTAATACATCAGCATAATCTTTAAAGCTTGGCTTTACTTCATCGGAGCTAAAGTTAACTGGTAATCCGCCACCAATATCTAATCGAGTGACCTGTTGATTGCCGATAAACTCATTAATTTCTTCAGCAAGATCAGTAATAATTTTAATACCATTTGCCATTAGTGTCAGTTCACAACCTTGTGAGCCAGTATGAGTATGAATGCTTTTTAGCCAAGGACGTGCTTGATATATTTCAATAAGTCTCTGGCGATTATCATTATCTTCTAAAGCGTAGCCAAATTTTGAGGTAGCGGTTGCAGTACTCGTTGATCCAATGTTACCCGCACCGATTTGTGGGTTAACACGAAAACCAATAACCGATTTAGTATTGGGGAAATCACGTATCAATCTATCAACACGTGCTAGTTCTTGTAAATTATCTATGTTAATTGAAATACCATTTTCGATACAAGTACGTAGGTCTTGTACTGTTTTAGCTGGTGAATCAAAAATAATATCTTCGCTATTATAACCCGCTGCACGGGCAATCATTAATTCACCAGGACTGGCAACTTCTGCGCCCATGCCATACTCACGTAATGAGGCTAAGACATTTACTAAGGCATTCGCTTTTACCGCAAAGGTATGGAAAAAATTAGCCGGAAAAGCTTGGTATACATCATCAACCGTATTCTTTAATGCATCTAAGTCCATTACCCCGATGGCAGTTAAATTTTGATCAATGATATTTGCTTCAATGGCGCTGGCAATAATATTTTGTTTTCTGCTCATATTGGTATATTTCTTTGTTTGATGACTGCCGTTATGTCATTGATGACAAAGGGCAGTGCGTATTAGATAACTTTAAGATAATGCAGCTGGGTCGAAATGGATAATAGCTAATGTTAGGGCGGTAATAACTTAGGGTTATGTGTTGCTGTTTTATTGGCTTTAGGGCTAATAAGTCCTGATGTTATATAGTCGTTCATTAGCTACAACATTAGGTTATACCTTTGTCAATTAAATGAATTTGCCAGAAAAAGGGCTACTCGCTAGGCTTTTGTTTATAACGATGCTTCTTTAGTAATCAATGCATTTTAAAGAAGCTTATTAAAATAAAATGAAGGTAAATTATTGTGAATATTGCGACCAATGTAGAGTTATGCTGTTATATAAATGAGAACTACGTCAGAGAAGATCTCACGGCTTTTGAACGTTTTTCGTCACAATTATTCCTCCGTTTACACAACGATGATATGCAAATATTATCCACTGACCAGCGTTACCAAATGGCCCTGTCATTATGGCAATCATTTTCATGTCGATCAGCGAATGAAAACAAAGTAGTTATAGAAAATAGAACAAAGGAAAATACTTTAGCTGATAATTGTGTACTGCATGTTATTACCGATGATAAAGCTTTTCTTGTTGATTCAATATCAGCGCTATTGGTTGCACAAGGTTATAAAATTAATCTATTTTTACATCCAGTGATCAACCGAGCACAAATTAATGAATTTCAAGCACAATCAAATCCACTAGGAGATGAGTCTGTGTTATATATTGAGCTGGCAAGCCAACTTAGCACTGTTGCTATTGGCACTTTGGTTGAACAAATACAAGAATTGCTCTGTCAAATAACCAAGGTGACAACAGACTGGCCCTTGATGACGGCTAAAAGTCAAAATGTTAGCCATTATTACAATCCCCTTGCTAACGTAGAAGAAGCTAAACCTTTTTTGTCTTGGCTTTGTCATGATAACTTTGTTTTTCTAGGTTATTGCTCGTTTAGTGTATCTGAACAAAATGACCATCAACTGGGCCAATATAACTACGGTATCTTTCGCAACGATGCTGGAAAATTAGGTGATGGAGAGTTAAAGCTAAGTAATACCGAATTTCATTCTTTCATTACCTCAGATGCCTCGATGATGGTGAGTAAATCCAATGTAAAATCTACAATTCACCGTAATGATTATTTAGATTTAGTCAACGTGAAAGAGTTTTCAGCGGACGGTGAGGTTGTTGTTATTCATCAGTTTATTGGCTTGTTTACTCAAGTGGCGAATAATCTAAATCCTAAAAAAATTCCTTTTTTAAACCATAAGCTTAAACGAGTACTGCAAAGTCTAGGGGTAAGAAAAGACAGTCATGATTATCGAAATTTTGTTCATATTCTTGCCTCACTACCTAAAAGAGAGTTATATGAAAGCAGTGTTGAACAATTACTAACACTAGCCAAAGGTATTCATCACCTTAATGTGAGGAGTAAGCCTGGTACATTTATTAGAGAGAGTGAATATAACACTCAGGTATCAGTGTTGGTATTTGTCTCAAAGGATGCTTTTTGTACCGATCTACGTGATGAAATAGAACGAGAGTTAATGAAAGCTTATCAAGGGCAGATATTATCTCGCCGCTCTATGCTCAACGACAGCTATCTAGCTCAATGGCACTTTATAGTTGAAAAATCAGAACAACTACTCAAAGCCCCTAATGTTGAAACGTTAATTGCCAGTATTGAAACTAAAACACAAAGCTGGACAGAAAACTTAAATCAATTGATAACTCAGTTGTGGGGGGGAGAGCAAGCGAGCCAGATAATTAAGAAGTATGAAAATGGTTTTTCCAAGAGTTATTGCGAACAGTTTTCAGCTAAACAAGCGATTAGTGCCATTACCAATCTAGAAAAGCTCGATGAAGATAGTCCATTTCAATTTCAAATAGTCCGCCCTGCAAAAGGAGGGAACAATACCTTAGTACTAAATATCTATACGCTAGCACAAGGTATTGCGTTAAGTGACTCTATTCCTATCTTAGAAAATTTTGATTTTAGGCCATTAGATGAATTCAGCTTTAAAGTAACAATGGCAGGCCAAGACAGTGCAGTAAATAATCTGTACAGCTATACACTTGAATACCCCGATAGTGAATTAGATATTGAAGCAATCAAAACTAACCTTGAACAAGCATTATCACAGGTTTGGCTGGGTAATATTGAAAATGATGGTTACAACAAGTTGTTATTATCGGCGAATATGAACATCAGACAAATTGTTATTATACGCGCTTACGGCAAATATTTACGTCAGTTGGGTTTGGGTTACTCAGAAGAGTACTTTCAGCAGGCGCTGATCAACTACCCAGATATTGTCCATGGCCTGATTGAATTATTTGAATCGCGTTTTGCCTTAACAGCAAAGGATATTAGTGAACGTGAAGTAACGTCAAATGATATAAAAGCCGAGCTGTTACAAGCGTTAGCCATGGTAGAGAAAATAGACCATGACAGAATTCTTCGTAACTTCATAGCCGCTATCTCTGCCACCGTTAGAACAAATTTTTATCAATTGTCATCGACTAGAGAGCCAAAAACGTATTGCTCCTTTAAAATTCGCAGTGGTGAAATAGATGATGCACCACAGCCTAGACCGTTTGTTGAAACTTTCGTCTACTCACCTCGAGTTGAAGGCGTACATTTACGTTTTGGTTTAGTCTCTCGTGGCGGTTTACGCTGGTCAGATCGACGAGAAGATTTTAGAACTGAAGTACTCGGTTTGGTAAAAGCACAACAAGTAAAAAATGTAGTCATTGTGCCACAAGGCGCAAAAGGTGGTTTTGTACCTAAACAATTACCAATGAATGGCTCGCGTGAAGCCATTACGGCAGAAGCAATAACTTGTTATAAAATTTTTATTTCAGCTTTATTAGACCTTACAGATAACAACAGCCCTGAGGGCATTGTTAAACCAAATGATATCGTTTGCTTTGATGGTGATGATAGCTACTTAGTTGTTGCAGCAGATAAAGGCACTGCGACCTTCTCTGATATCGCCAATAGCTTAGCCAATGATTATGGTTTTTGGCTAGGAGATGCTTTTGCTTCAGGTGGTAGCGTTGGTTATGATCATAAAAAAATGGGCATAACTGCCAAAGGTGCATGGGTGTCTGTTCAACGCCACTTTAGAGAAATGGGCATTGATGTTCAAAAAGATGAGATTAGCGCTATTGGTATTGGTGATATGTCGGGCGATGTCTTCGGTAATGGCATGTTGTCGTCGAAAGCAATTAAATTGGTTGCTGCTTTTGATCACCGAGATATTTTTATTGACCCTAACCCTGACGCGCTATTAAGTTATGATGAGCGCAGCAGACTCTATCAACTTGAACGTTCATCATGGCAGGATTATGACAGAGCATTAATTTCTACTGGTGGTGGTGTCTTTAGCCGAGCGGTAAAACATATTCCACTCACGGTAGAAATAAAGCAGTTACTCAATATAGACGACAAAATAACTAAGCTATCACCAAATGAATTGATACGCTGTATATTGAAATCGACAGCCGATTTACTTTGGTTTGGTGGTATTGGTACTTACGTTAAGGCTAGCAATGAAATTAATACCGAAGTGGGTGATAAAAGTAATGATGCCTTAAGAATTAATGGCAACGAATTGCAGTGCAAAGTTATTGGCGAAGGTGGCAATTTAGGCTGTACCCAATTAGCGAGAATAGAATTCTCTAAAAGTGGAGGTAAAATTAATACTGATGCAGTGGATAACTCTGCAGGTGTAAATTGCTCTGACAATGAAGTAAATATTAAAATTTTATTGAATGGTTTAGTTGATAAAGGAACCATGACTAAATCGCAGCGTGATGCTTTATTAGAAGCAATGACAAGCGAAGTTGGTGATATGGTCTTACGCAATAACTATTATCAAGCGCAGGCACTGAGTATTGATGAGGCCAATAGTCAATTTCACTTTGATAGTTTTACGCGTTTAACCCACTATTTAGTAAATAGTGTTGATTTAAATCGTGAGTTAGAATATTTACCTGACGATGAAGAGCTTCAAGCTAGGCATAATGCACAACAAGGCCTAACAAGGCCTGAATTAGCGGTATTAATGGCTTATTCAAAAATGGATGTTCACAATGCCCTTTTACAAGAGAAATCGTTAATTACCGATAAGTACTTTGAAAAGTATTTATTATCAGCTTTCCCTAGCGCTTTAGTGAAAGACTATACTCAAGCGATTACTAAACATCCCTTAGCTAAGCAAATTATTGCGACTAGCGTAGCCAATGAAATTTTCAATCGCGGTGGTATTCATGCTGTTAGAGAGCAAACAGGCGCAACCATAGCTGAAATTGTTAAAGCATTTATAATCGCAAAAGAAGTTTTTTCTCTTGATGATATTTGGCGTGAAATTGAATCACTGCAAAATACAGTGTCAGCACAAATTCAAATAAAATTGTTGGTGGAAGTACAACGCTTTTATCGGCTGATGGCCATTTGGTTTATTAACCATGCCAATGTTGATGAGAGAATTGAAACAATAGTACACAGGTACTCCCCGGGAATAACTACATTACAGCAGCTTAATGGTGATGAAATCACCTTGCCATTTTCACCGGTAGATAAATCACTTTATCAATTAGAAAATGAAGCTGATGGACTGTTCATTGTGAATAAGATCCATCAATTGAAGGTATCAAGTGTGGTTTTTTGTGACATTGTTAAAACGGCTTATGAGCTGAATCTACCGGTAGACAAAATACTGCCATGTTATTGTCAAGTAAGTAAATTGTTAGGGCTTGCTTGGTTAATCGAGCAAACGGAAAAAGTACAGACTACAGATCATTGGTCAAGATTAGCACGCTTTAGTCTACTACTTGATTTACTTGAACTTCGAGAAAAACTTGTGGTTGCCATTGTTAATAGTAACCCGAGTATATCGCCTGATAGTGCTATTGGGATTTGGGCAGCCAATAAAGTTTCTGAACTCAATAGAATCTCTAGAGTGATTGACGATTTGAAATCGACGGGTAGGGTGCATATTGACAAACTGTATTTTGCTAATCGACAAATACGCGCATTACTTGCATAAATGGCTATAGAGAAACGACCTAGAGATGCAGGGTTCAGTCGCTCTGAAACGAGTCTCTAGTTATTTATGTAAGCACAGCAGCTTTTGTATAGCAAAATCTACAGTGCTTACACTTAATGATAGTCTCGCATTTGCTTCTTACAGTGAGTGCGAGCCTATTTTAAATAGGGTCTATAATTCGTAATCTTGTATTTTTTATTTAGCTGTTTTAACAATTTTTTATTGTTCTTTAAATATTCATCAAATTCTTCAATGACTGTAGGGTGTTTGATTGTTGATAAATGAAAACCGTAAATATCGTATTTATAACGTGTATCTATAACAATTGTATCTGAGGGTTTACCCAGCTCTTCGAGGTAATAATTGATAACACTCGGCTCAATGTCGATACTGTCTATATGCCCCATTATGAGTTGTTGCACCAACATTTTTGTTGAAGCATCTTCATATAACTTAACTTGACCACTTTTAATTTCATCTATCCAAATTGTTGGGTAGAAGCCTAACAAGGTACCAACGGACTTGAGATCATATTTACTTTTTTTAAGTGATGATTTTAACACTGAAGTACCTGCAATAAGCCAAACAGATGATTGGCTAAACGTTAATTTACTGGTTGTTGAGTCATCGAAATACCAGCGCGAATTATCAGGATATTTAAAATCAATCTTGTCTTCAACTAACCATCTTTCAAATCGCTTTATCGGTAAGGGTAAGTAAGTAAATTTATAACCCTTAGAGGCCGCAAAAGAGTCCAATAATTCTTTTGAATGAGTATGCCTATCTGATTTGAAATCAAACAAAGGGTAATAAGATATGTCTTCAACACCAATGACGAACTCTTTGGCTTGCAGGTTTTGAATATAAATAAGTGTTATTAAACAGATGATAAGGCGACTTATTATAATGTTTTTAAAATTTAATTCTTTCATTTTTGTGTCAGTCATACTTTTATATAGGCGCATAATAAAGAGTGGTTTTGTTGCATAAAAATTTCATAAAAAATGATATTTTTGGTAACACTGGTTAATTGAAGTATGGCTAGTATTTCGTTTTTTTTCTTGGATTAAGGTGAACTTTAATTCCCTTTATTATTTATAGCCACAAAAAAGAACTTTATCGTGATTTTTAATTAGTAATATTACCATTTTCTAAATTAAACTTAATAATATTATAAATTCCGTTAAGGTCAGTATTTAAAAGGGTTTTTGCTTTTTATTTGCCGAGTAGAAACAAAAAAATGTAGGGTAATAGATTTATCTATAACCTCAGGTTATGGGACGGCAATAAAGCGTCAATTGTTAAAAGTGTAATTTACCTTCATGGTTAATGTGAATCAAATGAAACCAAATGATCAGGCCAATATTAAGTCTGACTAATTATAAAGCAAGCGAAATTACAATGGTGAATATCATGAAAGATAGAGCAATGTTTACGTTAAAATTATCACACTTGAGTCTATGTGTCCTAACAGCACTTAGCTCTCAAGCTGCCTTTGCTGCAGAGAAATCAGAAGTAAAAGAGGAAGAAGTTGAACGTATTTCCGTCATTGGTAGTAATATCAAACGTGCAACGGACGTAAGTACCTTACCAGTAACTGCTATGACAGCCACTGATATTGAAAATACTGCTGCAATGACAGGTGATGAACTTCTTCGCTCTATCCCACAAATGGGGTCAGTTAATTTTGGCGAAACAACGGGGTCTTCTGGCGTTAATGATGCCCGTGGTGATGTTGGCTCTTTCAATTTGCGTGGTTTGGGTGCTGGTAATACCTTAGTACTACTTAATGGTCGCCGCATGGTAAACCACCCAGGTACACAATCAAAAAAAGGGGCGAACAAAGTCCCTGTTAACACCGTTAACTCTAATACTTTACCTGTATCCGGCTTACGCTCATTAGAAGTATTGCGTGATGGCGCTGCGGCAATTTATGGCTCTGATGCTATTGCTGGTGTAGTTAACTATGCACTTGATAGTGAGTATGTTGGTAATAAAGTAAGTCTTAGATACGGACAGTCTCAGGGTACCCCGTTAGATGAAACCACGTTTAGTTACTTAGGTGGTTTAGAGCTAAATGATGGACTGTCTAACTTAGTTGGCTCAGTTACTGTATACAACCGTAATGGTATGATGGCAACAGAGCGCCCATACTCTGCTAGTCATGACAGACGTGAGTATCCAGGTCTACCAGAAGAATTTGTTGGTGATACGCAATTAGATAACCGTAGTACAGATACACCTTGGGGTGAATTTAGTAATGACACATTAGGTAAATTTCATTTACAACCTGACACCATGTCTGGTTGTGTTGATTCACCACTTGATGTTGACGGCGTTTGTGTGGACAAAGGCAGTACGGGTAGAGATTTACGTTTTGATCGTGGTACTACACGTCCTCTATCTTCCGATGTAAAAAGACTTAACTTATACACGCATTTTACTCATGAAATTAATGAAGACTTAGAGTTTTTTGCAGAGGGTATTTATTACCAAGCGGAGCTTTCAAATCAATCAGAACAAAACCACGGTGGTAGTAAACATCAATTTACCGTTGCAGCTGATGCCTTTTATAACCCCTTTGGCGAAGAAGTTATTGTTCGCAAGTACCGCCCTGTAGATGTTGGACCTAGATCGGTTGTTGTCGATGATATGAGTTTTAGGGCACTTGCTGGTCTTAGAGGTTATATGGGCGACTGGGAGTGGGAAAGTGCTGCTTTTTATAGTGAAGCAGAAACGAATGATACCAGTACCCGTGTTGATGTAAATGCGTTTGAGCAAGCGGCTAACAGTACTGATGTAGCGACTGCCTACAATGTGTTTGGTGGCGCAGATGTTAACAACCCAAATACTATTGGTAATGTACCATTAGTTTCCTCAGCAATTAGCGACCAATTTATGGTTAATGCTCATGTAGATTCAAAAACGAGCTTAGCTTCAATTGATTTTAAAGCCACAAATAGTGAATTATTTGAAATGCCTGCAGGTGATGCTGGTATTGCCGTGGGTATTGAGTTTCGTCGTGAAACCTATTCAAGTGACCGTGATCAATATGTTGATGGTAGTAGACCATTTACCGATGCTTACGGCGTAGTTAATGACAGCTCTTTATATGGAAGTAGTGCTACGTCTGATGCAAGTGCAAGTCGTAACATCGGCTCGGCTTATGCAGAAGTTATCTTACCATTGCTTGACAGTGGTGATCAGTACGCAGAAGTACAACTTGCTGGTCGATACGAAAACTTCTCTGATGCCGGTGATGCTTTCAAGCCGAAAGTTGCAGTGTTCTATAAGCCAACTAACTGGGTAAGTTTACGCGCATCTTATGCTGGCGGTTTTAAAGTACCAGGCTTACAACAAAGCGCTGATAATAGCAGCATGCCACGTCGTAGCAGTAAGTATGACCCAGTACTTGATGATTCTTACGCTATTATTGATAACCGTTTAGGTAATTCAGATCTAGAATCTGAAGATAGTGTAAATACCTCCTTTGGCCTTATTTTTGAGCCAACAGATACTTTAACATTTACTATTGATGCTTGGAATATTGAACAAGAAAACCTCGTTTTCTTAACACCTTACGACACAGTAATTGCTTATGATTATGTATTACAACAACAAGGTTCAAGTGAGCCTACAGTAATTCGTGGCGCTGATGGTACGGTAAGTGAAGTAAGAAACAAATATCAAAATGCGTCAAAACAAGAGCTATCAGGTATTGATTTTGGCGTAGTATATGATTTTGAAACCGGGTTTGGTGACTTTCAATTTAACGTCAATGCTGCGTATTTAGCTAAATATGACGTTTCTGTCGATGATACCTCGGCTAAAGTACTTGCTGCACAAGAAGACTTAGTAACTTACCCTAATCTTGAAAATGTAACGGTTAAAGGGGTTGGAGACCAAATTTTACAAGATGGTAGCCCTGAATGGCGTGCTAAGAGTTCACTTAACTGGACTTTAAATGGCTGGGGTGCAGGTGTAAGTGTTGATTATGTCAGCGAGTTCATTGATACCAGTACTGACGTTAAAATTGATGGTGAGAAAGTATTCTTACCTATCGATAGTTTCACTACCGTTAATATCTACGGCTCTTACAGATTCTCAGATGGCGGTATGTTAGATGGTTCATATGTACGCATTGGTATTAGAAATATCGCTGATGAAGAGCCACCTGTCGCTGATAACTACTGGCATGGTTATTCAGGTGATTACCATTCAAACCGTGGTCGTTACATGTACATGAACCTGAGCAAAACTTTTTAAGGTTTTAGAAGACAATTCCTCAAGGTTTGGTATATACCCGCTACCAATCAAAGTGCAGGATTTCAGTGGGAATTAAAATGGCTGTAGACAAGTAAAATAAGTAAAGCATAGTTATTCTCTGTTTTGTTTATTTAACGCGGGGTAAAGTCATTTTAACCCCATCGAAGAAGCGCTTGAGCAACATGACTTCATCGTTACTGTGAATTATAATGGCGCTACATGGATGTAGCTTATTAGAGAATGCAGGAGCTTATTCTCCTGAATAACCATTCTATCATCACAGCGCCTTGAATTAACATTGCTCAAGTTCTCTGAAACCTGCATCTTGAATGGTAACGGGTATAATCGCATGGCTCGGCTAGTTCACTTTAGCCGAGCCATATTTCCTTTCCCACACACGTTTATAAAGAACCCATTATGAAAAATTTATTAAACTCATCATCTTTGTTATTTCCGATATTATTTTTAGTTGCTTGTTCAGCGCCGCAAACGGTTGTAGAAAAGAAAAAAACAAGCGTTTCAAATGTTGCAGCACAAGTTGAACCTATCAAGCAAGCAGCTGTTGTTGAAGAAAAAACTCAACCTACATTCCTTGAAGCATCAGTTACTTATCCCCAGTCCTGTAATACCGGCACTGTAACGTTAACCAGTGATTTTGCTGCGGGCAGAATGGATGAATGTAAAGAAGTCAGTAAAAATGAATACTTTATTACCCTAGTTCCTGAAAATACGCCTATTAATTCTAGCCCTTGGTATGCTTTTAAAGTCCAAGCGAAACAAGCGACAGACATAACGATCACTATGAAGGTACGTGGTGATAAACACCGTTATCCACCAAAAATTAGTCGTGACGGTAAAAACTGGCAGTTGCAAGAATACAAGCTAAAAGGAGATCGTTTAATTATGAAAATGAAAGCGAATCCTGAGCCGATTACCATTGCAGCACAAGAAATTATTAATAACCAATATTATGTTGATTGGGCAGAAGAGCTCACTGCAAACACTACCTTGACGCAAACTATTTTAGGTGCATCGACTCAAGGTCGTCCTATCTACAAAATAGAAAGTAGGAATGAGATTACTAACGAATGGGTGGTTATTTTAGGTCGACAACATCCCCCTGAGATTACCGGTGCTCTTGCATTGTTTCCCTTTGTTGAGACATTGTTATCAAGCAGTGAGCTGAGCAAGTACTTCCTAAATAAATATAATGTACTGGTTATTCCTAATATAAACCCTGATGGTGTTCATGCGGGTAATTGGCGTAGTAATGCTAACGGACAAGATTTAAATCGTGATTGGATTGATTTTACTCAGATTGAAACTAAGTTAATCAATGACTATTTGCAGGGACTGGTAGCACAAGGGCAAAAAATTAAGTTTGCGGTTGACTTTCATTCGACTAAAAATGATGTTTTTTATACTATGCCTGTAGATTATGGCGTTGAAAAATCGTATTTTGTCAGGCATTGGTTAGGTGAGCTTGACAGACAGATGCCTAATTTTAATGTGGTAATAAAGCCAGGTAACAATCCTGGTCAGGGTGTATCAAAACAATATTTTTCTGATAAATTTGGTGTTCATGCCATTACCTATGAAGCGGGTGATAATACCGATAGAACAAAAATAAAACGCATTGCATTTAAATCAGCTAATTTATTGATGATTAATATGTTATCGGATATTGATCATGACAAAGAGTAGGATGGATATGACTATATTAAATAAAAAAGTAACGGTCATTGCGATGAGTTTGGTGCTACTTTCTGCCTGCTCAACGGAGGGACAGGTGGGCGAGAACCAAGCAGTTGATTTATTAATTACTAATGGCAGTGTTTATACCGGTGACAATGATCAAGCCCAGCAGCTAGATGTGGCAATTTGTCAGCAAATTATCTGTGGCTTATATCCGAGTGGAAAACACAATGTAACTGCTAAAAAAATACTTGATGTAAAAGGTAAAATTGTCAGTCCAGGTTTTATTGATCCCCATACTCATTCATTAGCAGAGCTATTAAGCCAAGATAAAAATAGTAATCTAAATTATTTAACCCAAGGTGTTACTACCGTGGTTAATGGCAATGATGGTGGCGGACCTGTCGATATTCAAGCGATGGCTGGAAAACTTATCGTTAATGGTATTGGTACCAATGTGGCACTATTCGTAGGCCACGGAAGTATTCGTGAGCAAGTCATGGGCAGAGCTGAGCGTTTTGCGACACCTGAAGAACTTAAAGAGATGTCGTTATTAATGACAGCCGCAATGGAGTCTGGGGCTATAGGTTTATCAACAGGCTTGTATTATGTTCCAGGTAGCTATGCTGACACCCAAGAAGTGATTACCTTGGCTAAAATTGCCAGTCAATATGATGGTATTTATGACACCCATTTACGCGATGAGAGTACTTTTAGTATAGGTTTTACTGCGGCGATAGATGAAGCGATTAATATTGCACAAAAAGCGGATATCCATTTACATTTAGCCCATATAAAGGCGTTAGGTGTTGATGTTTGGGGACAAAGTACACAAGCAATTGACAAAATTGAGCAAGCCCAACAAAGCGGAGTCTCCATTTCAGCTGATCAATACCCTTGGTTAGCATCAGGTACAAAACTGCGTAGTGCGGTAATGCCTAAATGGGTCATGGCAGATTCTACTAAAGATTTTCATCAGCGATTAGTTGCAAAGGATTTATC